>ENA-OPSX01000319-OPSX01000319.1-human-gut-metagenome-genome-assembly--contig:-NODE-319-length-32393-cov-4.865731_pt1 | contig 32393 bp, 40 predicted proteins | sample MGYA00241462_ERZ501916 | MGnify/ENA primary metagenome ERZ501916 (study PRJEB25962, sample SAMEA2042113) | human gut metagenome | biome: human gut; feature: human-associated habitat; material: faeces...
TGATTAGTCATATTTGCGCAGCTATCGCAGCAATGCTTTTTTCTATGCTTCAACTGAAAAGGAAAACAACCATTTCATAAGAAAATTATGCCGCTGTTTTCTTTTCAAGTAATGGAGCTTATTAAAGTTACCTTTTTTGAGGATATGGCGGTATTGGAGAAATATCGCCATGTTCTTTTTTATGCTTTTATGGCTATCGCCTTATGGTGAACAATTAAAAAAATCTTCTCCAGCGTAGAAAACATTTTTGCCTACGGTTTTACCTTCACACATCACAATATAAGCGTTAATAATTCCTCTTTACCCGATTGCATTATGCAGTCGGTTTTTTTTGCGCTTTTTAAGACGCACTTTTTGAAAATTTCGACAAAAAAGTTTGCCGTTTTCATTTGGCAACTCTCAAAAAGCGGTGGTGTGGGTACTGAAAGGGGAAGTCATAAAAAATCACCCGCTTTCGCGGCTGCGAAAGGAGGTGAGAACATGAACCTAATCGCGTGGAATTTCAGAAGCAATGTATCTTTCAAAGTTTCTGTAAACGGGTGCTGCACAACGAAGCCTGCAACGCCCACGAGGAAATCCGGCGTCGCAGAGCAAAGGAAGTGTCGTTTTCCGACCTTGCCTTGCATGAGGAACGACAGCTTTATACGCTTGATAAGTATTTTCAAGACGAAGAAGCCGAGCCGAGCTATCAGCAGGCAGGAAAGAAAATCACGCCGAAGCTGCTGCTTGAAGCAATCCGCACTTTGCCGGAAGAAAAAAGGTAAGCTATCATGCTGTACTATTTCGAGGGCATGACCGACGTGGAGATTGGAAAGTTATTCAATACGTCGCGCAGCACGATACAGTACAGACGGACAAGCTCTTTTGAAATCTTGAAGAAATATTTGGAGGAACACGCTGATGAATGGGACGAATGGTAAACAATCTGACTTCCCGGACGTTGCCCTTGTTCCCTATCCTGTCATTGTGGCAGCGACAAAGGGCGACCCGGACGCTATGAAAATTGTCTTGCAGCATTTTAGTGGTTACATAGCGAGCCTTTCCATGCGGAAGCTCTGCGACGAGCGCGGAAACGTCTATTTTGGCGTTGACGAGGATATTCGCCAACGGCTGCAAGCAAGACTAATGAGGGCAATCCTCACATTTAGGGTTGAATAACTGCACCGATACCGAAACGTCTTAACCCCTTTTCCGTTTCGTATCAATCCGCAGCAGCCCCGTATGTTCCTTGACAAAGAAAGCGACGCAAGATAACGGCGACGCAGTATAGGGCAAACCGGGTACGTCCTTTTTGCGCCGAGCCATACGGAGGGTGCGCCATGACGCTATTCCTCTATCGGGAAAAGCCGAGCGAGAAACACCGCGACGGGAAGCAAGTTAGCAGCTTGCGGGCGACAACACGCATTGAGGGGAGATAAGCCTTTACAGCCACAGTCCGAGCGTTCAGAGCGTCGCAGGCAATGGGTAAAGCTGCCTTAAATGAGCAGGGGTGCAATTCCCGCGAGGTTGTGCTAACAGCCGCCCGGTTAAAGCCCACTTTTTGTAACTTGACTTTTTAGCCATTTATGAAAGGGGGTATTTTCCTATGGCAAAAAAGGAAACAGCAAGCCCCGCTATCCCTGTATTCCCTATGTTAAAGACCGTTGAGCAAATGAGCAAGATTAGCGGTATCGGGGAAAATAAACTGCGCGAGCTTATGGATAGTGGCGAGCTTGAATATATACAAAATGGAAACCGTCGTTTGATAGCTGACGCTGCAATCTGGGACTGGTACCACAGGGCAAAGACGACAGCGAAGCCCCCGGCACGACAGGGAGGTTAAGCTATGGCTATATCAACAAGGCAGGTTAAGAATAAACGCGACAGCAACGGCGTACTGACCGGGCGGCCGGGTACAGTTTACGACGTGAATATAAAGTACACCGCCCCGAATGGGGAAAAGAAAACCTATTCAAAAAAGGGCTTTCCAACAAAAAAGGAAGCAACGCAGCATGAAGCAGAGATGAAAGCAAAGCTCCATAATCCGGGACAGATTGCGTCTATCGCTTCACAGCGGAAACAGACCGTTGCAAGCTATCTGAATGAATGGGTAGAAAGCTATGCAAGAGTGAACTTGCGCCCCTCTACTTACGACGGGTACAAAAGAACGATTGCAAACTACATCACGCCATATATCGGCGGCGTTGCCCTTAATCAGCTTACCCCCGCTATGGTAGACAAAATGTTTCAGCAGATTATTGACAAAGGCTTGAAACCGTCCACCGCAGCCGGGGCAAAGCGTGTTTTGAGCGTGGCGTTGAGCCATGCCCGGAAATACCGCTATATCGAAACAAACGCAGCAAAGGACACGCTTACGAAGTTTGGAAAGAGCGACAAGACCCCCGACCCGTACACGCCGGAACAGGTAAAAGCCCTTATGCAGCGCGTCGAGGGTACCGTTTGGGAAATGCCCGTTATCTTAGGCGGGCTTTACGGTATGCGCCGTTCTGAAATCCTGGGCTTGCGTTGGCGCAATGTGGATTTGGAAAACAACACCTTTGACGTTTCCGAGCAGCTACCCTTTAAGGTACCGCCAAAAACAAAAGTCATTGAGGAAATGGCACCGCCGAAATCCAACGGGCGAAAGCTGCCTATCACAGAGCTTGCCCGCCCGTTCTTTCTCAAACAGTTTGCTATGCAGGAAGCGCAGCGCGAACAGGCAGAAAAGGACGGAAAGCCTTACTATGACAATGACCTTGTTGTAGCGAAGCCGGACGGTTCCCCTATCTCCGCGTCGTGGGTATCTTCCCAGTTTGGAAAGCTGCTTGAAGATTTGGATATGCCGCATATCCGCTTTCACGATTTGCGCCATACAGCAGCTACAAATATGCACCAACTGACAGGCGACTTCTACACCGTAGGCGAAGTGTTAGGACATACACTTGCGGGTATCGGCGTATCGCTTGGGCTGTCTATGAACTTTGAAGCTGTTACCGCCCGTTATGTGGACGTGCGGCTTGAACGCAAAAAAGAAGTCTTAGACGCTTATCATGGGGCGGTCAAACAGGCAGACCCGGCAAAGGCAGAGAAAGCCGAGCCGAAGAAAGCAAAGAGCGCGGCAAAGAAAAAGAGCAGCGATTTAGAGCTTTAACCGCTGTATCTCTTTACCGCTTCTTATACCGTTTTATAGCCCCGCGTGGGATTTGGGCACCATTTGGGCACCATTTACCGAAAAAGCACCACTAACACAGGCGATAAAAGAAACGCCGAGAACGCGCAAAAACATAGAGTTTATGCGGGTTTCCGGCGTTTTCTAATCCCTCAACCGACCTAAAATCATCTTGCGGCAGAGAGAAAAATTCTACTATTTTTTATTTGTAGAGTATGCTGAAAAAAAGATGTATGACCTTATCTGAAAAAAATGCCTGAAAAAGTCATATTTTTTTGCCTTTTTAAACTGCGCAAGCGTAGATTTTATGACCTTTTGAGGGATTTTTACATATATAGGTCATATACTTGTTTTTTTATCAAAAAAATATGGAAAAAATACATGACTTTTAATGCGTTTTTTTTCCAAAAAAGTCATATGGTAATTTTTCGAGAGATAAAAAATATGACCTTTTTTGATGATTCTTTTATAAAAAGTCATACATTCATGTTTGAGATGGGAGAAAAAAGTCTGAGCGAGGAAATAATGTTTTTTTTAGCGATTTTTTATAATCATTTAAGTTAATAATTTTCTTTTAATCACATTAAAACTAACTTAAAAACGCAAAGCAATTAAGTCATTATGACTATTAAAATTTGAGTTATTTGAGTAATATTACACATTGTTCACAAAAATAATGCGCTGTTAAAATGAAAGTGCTCGGGCGCTAAAACGTTTACGTAAAAATCAAAACAATTTTATTAGGCTAGGAGGTGAACGGTTTTATTATGATTAAACGAAAGTTATCAGTACAGCGCTTGGCATGTGGGATTTTGCAGCATACGTACTCAGTGAGGATCAGAATATTGCAAACAATGTGGCACATTCTTATCTTGCCCTGACTCTTGGTGAAGAGTCCTATATGTCGAAGTCCGCAATCAATCTTTGGAGAGGAAATGTTGAGGATGCTATTTCAAAAGCAGGTAAATCCTCGTCATATGATTGTGATGATGACGATGAAGAAGATGATGAGCCATATTATGAGACACCTCCAACCAGAGTAAAGGAACCCACTTGGTTTGATCAAAAACGTGCTGAAAGGGAAAGAAAACTTGCCGAGAAGGAGCGAATCCGGCAGGAAAATATAGAAAAAAGACGACAGAAACGGAAGGCTTTCTATAAAAAACACTGGAAAGGTATATTCCTGTTTTTTGTTTTGCTGGGCTTAGCTGGTTTTGGAGCGTATAAGTATCAGGAATTTCAGAAAGGAATCGAAGTCGGCTTTTCTGAGGATGATATTATTGGCTTAAACTATGAGGATGCCATTTCGACAATTAAAGAGTCAGGTTTTACCAATGTTTATGCGCACGCCGAATATGATCTCGGCATAGAGGATATCAAAAAAGAATATATAGTCACAGATGTGAGTATTCGTGGAGATTCCTCTTTTGAGGATGAGGATAAATACCCTTATGATGCAAGGGTAGAACTTATTTATCATGTAGTGAAAAGCATCCCTGTTCCGGTCTCCGCAAAGGATGGAAGGAAGATGCTCTGTGATGAACTTGTTTCTACACTTGAGGAAGCTGGATTTGTAAATATAACAACGGAAGCGGATCGTGATCTTATAACGGGCTGGATTACAAAGGAAGGTTCTGTGGAGGAAATCTCTATAGGAGGAGATACAAAATTTTCTCAGAATGCTTCATTCAGACCGGATGTTGAAATAGTAATCACGTATCATGCATTTAAGGAAAAGTGATAGATGGATTTTTTTGAAGGACTGTTTAAGAAAGTTAAGAATAGCAAAAAAACAGATGAGCCAGAGGGAGAACCATATGAGTTCTGTCCGAAGTGCGATGCCAATCTCACATTGCAGAAGGGATATAGGAACGATCTACCGTACTGGATCTGCAAAGGTTGCGGTGAAATGCTTATCAATCCGGAGGTCGAGGGTGATATAGCATGGATATGTGACCAGTGCGGCTCCATGCTGAATATACAAGAAGGCTTCTCTGATAATAATGGAGAATGGACCTGCACGGAGTGCGGTTACGTAAATAAGATTGATGAAAGCGAACTGTATGCCTCGGAGGATGAGTTTCAGGCAGAGCAGAGGAGTCCTTACAAGGGGCTTTCCGATGAGGACACACTGGCACTATCTGTATATCAGGATTTAGAGCATATAGATAATCGCCCAGATATCATTTTGGTAGGACATCGTGAAACGGGCAGAAAGTATGTAAAAAAGCTGCTTACTATATACAATCGAAGTGTGTATGACTATCTTAAGGATAACCCGGTAAAACACATGCCGACCATCCATGAGATATATGAGAGTGAAAACTGTCTCATTGTCATAGAGGAGTGCATAGAGGGAAAAACGATAGCGGATTTACTTGAGGATAATGCATTCTCAGAGGATCGGGCGATAGACATTGCCATAGATATTTGCAGGATTTTGGAGATTATTCATGGTCTTCCGACTCCGATAATACACAGAGATATTAAACCATCCAATATTATGGTTACGCCGGAGAATGAGACCTATCTGCTTGATATGAATGTTGCAAAATGGTATGACCCGGATAAAACGGATGACACCAGATATATGGGTACAAGATTTTATGCGGCTCCGGAGCAGGTGGGCTATGGATTGTCTGCTTCTTCAGCAAAGTCTGATGTATATGCTATAGGTGTTTTGCTCAATGTTATGGTTACAAGGAAATTTCCAAAGGAAGAGAGAGCAGGCGGCCGGCTGTGGGATATTGTAGAGCGTTGCATCAGCCTTAATGCCGATGACAGATACAGTGCTTCGGAACTTTTGGAAGCACTTGAAGAGTTAAGGGGTGAGATTCATGCAGAAGAAACCAACGGATGAATTGAACGACCTTCTTGAAAATATGAAGCCAAATCAGCTGGAGGCGTATTTTAAGGACAATGGAAAATACATGGCTGATGAAAAGAAGGCCTTTTATTACTACATGAAGGATGTTCTTGATGAAAAGAATATAAAGCTGAAGGATGTATATTCCTTTGCAGGTGTTACGGAATCTTATGGAAGTAAGATTTTTACAATGGAGAAGCATACCAAGGACAGGGATCTTATCATTCGGTTCTGCATCGCAGGACACTTTAACTGGGATGAGACAAATAGAGCGTTAAAATTATATGGTCTTAATGAATTGTATGCAAAGGATCCCCGAGATGCTGTGCTTATAGTAGCGATAAACAACAGGATATACAATCTCTACGACATAGATGAAATGTTGCTGGAACATGGGCTGGAGCGCCTGACAACAGAATAAAATAGTTTACGGAAAGTGATTTTTCCCCACCATTTTGGTGGGGATTTTTATTTTTAAAAGCTGTTATCATATCCACATAAAGTTGATTACGCAGCGTAAGACAAGAGTTGACAGCTAAAGCTCCTCTTTAGCAAAGGAGGTGAGGAAATGCGGGATAAGAAAAGCCTGGGATACTTTATTTCAGGCAGAAGAAAAGTCATGGGGCTAACACAAGAGGAATTAGGTAATAAAATCGGGGTTTCGAAATCTGCTATAGCCAAATGGGAGACGAATGGCGGACTTCCCGACCGAAATAATCTTAAAAAGCTCTCAGAGATAATGAATGTGTCGGTAGATGAATTATATAGAGTAATTAAGCAGGCTGATGCAAAAGACATTGATTTACAGTTGAACATCACACCGGACGTGATAGCTGCTCTTGAATCATATGGATACAAGGTGATACGACCGGATGTGAGAGACCAAGCGCATGACAAGGAGGTAAATCAACATGGGAATGATTAAGTGTACTGAATGCGGAAAAGAAATGAGCGATAAAGCATCTGTTTGTCCGAACTGTGGATGTCCGATAGAGGATATAAAGGCAAAACTCGGTGAGATTGAGGCTGAGCAAGAAGCTAAAAACAAGGCGAAGGAAGCAGAAAAACGTGCAAAGGAAGCTGCTGCAGAAGCAAAACGTCAGCGTCAAGAAGAAGCAAGAAAAGCAGTCACTCCGGCAATGAAGAAAAAGAGAATAGCAATAGGTGCAGTGATGGTTATTCTTGCCGTAGCTGTAGGAATATGCGGTTGGTATTTTGGAATAAAAATACCGCATGATCAGTCGTATCAGGCGTACCTTGTAGCCGTGCAGAATTATAGTGAAGGGATTCAACAATATAATGATGCAGTAAACCAATATAACGAGAAAGCTAAAGAGGTTATTTCAGCTAATGACGGCTTTGATGAGGTAATTGGTACGGCACAGGCACTTGTGGACTGCGGAGATACACCTTATGAGGGCGCAAAAATTACGACGCTTAGCAACAGCATAAAAGATGCCCGAAATAACAAAGTGTCTACCCCTGAGCTGAAGGAAGTTGTTGCATCGGTACAGGCAGATCCGGCTATGGAAAAGGAGAGAAAGTCCAATATAGATGCTGCTGTTTCGGCACTTGAAAGTGAATTGGAGAGTTATATAAACAATGTTGCTGTGATAAATTCCGAAAAGGATTCTCTAAGCATTCCGGATTACTCTGCCTTTATTAACACGCTTACTATACAAAGCAAGGAATTAGAGGATAGTTATGCTATTCAAAGGCAGATAACAGCACCCACCGAAGAATGGGTTATAACAAGGCTTGGCAGAGTAGCCGATGTGGCTAATATTGATCCGGTAACTGAAGAGAATGATCCGAACGGAAATCTGAACAAGCCAGGAGGATATACATCTACTGTGTATTTTGGTACTGCACTTCTTGGAACGCAGAATCTTAGTGGCAATCCGTTGATAGACGAAGGAACCGATGCTGGTGGTGCTGTAGAGACATACAGAACAGCAGAGGAAGCTGAAACACGTAATAATTACCTGGCTTCATTTGATGGAGCGGGAATGTTTTCGTCGGGGTCACATATGGTTCTTGGAACCATGGTTATACGTACATCAGATGATTTGAAGGCTTCACAGCAAGAGACACTTACGAATGCGATTATTGCTGCGATGACTTCGCTCAACTGACATATGGAGGTGTAAGCGATGGCAATTCAGTTTGTTTCAGTAAGGTGTCCGGATTGTGGAGCGGAACTTTCGATAGAAAATGGACGGGAGCAGGCGTTTTGTTCATATTGTGGCGCAAAGGTACTCGTTCATAATGACAACGAACATATATACCGCAATATCGACGAAGCTAGAATCAAAGAAGCGGAGAATGAGCGTATCCTTCGACTAAGGGAGTTGGAATTAGAGGAAAAGGAGAATTCCAGGAGTAGAAAATCGCTCTTTATAGCTTATGGCGTGGCTTTGGGATTTGTCTTGATAGGTGCACTTATATGTATAGCTGAACCATTGGCAGGCATGTGGGGTATTATCATCGGTGGATACATAGGACTTTTTACTTTCATAAAAAGTGATGAGAAGAAAAAGAAGCAGAAAAAATATGTAAGCCCCAATGAGGCGGTTATTACAGATTCCATGATTGGATGTGAAGAGAAGAACTATAACAGTGTTGTTATGTTGTTTAGGGGCGCAGGCTTTACCAATGTGACAGCTGTACCTTTGAATGACCTAAATATACTGTCTCAGCGAAAAAATGGACAGGTTGAGGCAGTAACGATTAATGGAAACGGTGATTTTGATGAAGGTGATGTATATCCCAGGGAAGCAAATATTCTTATAACTTATCATTCAAGGTAGTAGAGAGGAGGAGCGATAAGATGAGCTTATTACCACAGATATTTAATTCAAAATTAGGTAAACTGTTATCTTCTCCAGGAGATAAATTCTCGGCGGAGATTACTAAAACGGGTAGGCAGGTTGTAAAGATAACCACAGATGAGATCAGACGATCAGCAGTAAGGTATCCGAATACCGGAACGGTTGTTGAAACAATCGTACATAAAATAAAGTAGCATAGCAGTGCGATAACATGAAAAGATCTAATCCCCGATTCTCCGGTGATATATTTGGAGATAGGGGACTATTCTTCTCTGGATTGTTTTTGAGAGTTAATGTGTTCTTGTTTTTCTTGAGGGTCATGCCCAAGGTACTGCTCTACATTAGCCATTTTTTGTTGGAGAGTTTTTGCGTCGTTTTCTGCTGATTTATATGTTTTCTCAAGTACGGATTTACGAGCCTGCATAGCATCATAGTCAGAGCGTATCTCTGCCGGATTAACGGATTTTGGGTCAAGCCCCATCTTCCGAAGCATACGTTCAGCACCATCATATAAGATGAGCTGTGTTTCGTGCATACGGAGGTATCTGTCCGGATCCTTGGACTTCTTATATTTTTCTTGAAAAGGTTTATTGTCTCTGTACTGTTCCGCATATAGAAGCAGTTCGGAGACTTTTTTCATTTGATGCTCCAGCTCTACAAGCTCGGTACGGGCGGACTTTGCCTCGGTTGTTTTTTTATCAATCTGCTTCTGAAGCTCAGAAAGATTATCTGCGGCTGCATAGCTGGCAGCGGCAGTTTTGAGGTTTTTGACAGAAGCCCAGTGCTGCAGACCGGGGCTGTTCTGAAATTTTTCTCCAGAGGTATCTATGAGCGTTCTGCTTGCACTGGTACGGGTGAGGATATCCTTCTTTGGTATCTTGATCCGTGATTTCTGCTTTGGAGCTTCTGTGGTGTTTGGCTCCTGTACAGTTTGCTCTTTATTCTGCCATTTCTCCGGATTTTCAATTCTGTCTTTGATTTCTTCTTTTGTATATCCTGCTCCAAAATTGCGGAAACTGCCACGCACAGGTCGCTCTTGTCCTGGGGCAGTGAATTTTATGTATTTTGCGTGAGGATCGCCGATTTTATCGCCGGTGACGGTATAGCCTTTTTCTTTGATTAGGCGCAAAAAGTCCTCGTAGGATTTGGCGATTCTAATGCATTCGTCGATATCTTCCTGAAGCCGTTTTTTCCATGATGTGCCTTCCTGTTCAGCTTTCCACTGAATATATTTTTTACCTTTTCTGCCACTTGGCTCAATGATGGAAAGGCTGTGTTCTTTGCATAATTCATCGCTAAGTTGCCTGATGTGATAATAGCTTTTCTTGCAGGCATTGTATTTTTTGTGATCTATGTTATCGGCGGCGCAAAATATAATGTGATTATGTGGGTGACCTTTATCTGTATGGGTTGCGACAACATAGGAGTATTTGCCACCGAGCAGTTTGTCTGCGAGTTCGATCCCGATACGATGTGCTTCTTCATGAGAAACCTCGCCTTTTGCAAAAGACTGGATCAGATGATAAGCCTGATTTTTGTCAGATTGCTTTGTTCGGGAAAGAGCATAGTCAAAGTCATGCCTGGCTGTTTCGGGACTACAGCCAAATGAATCAACGAGCAGTTGCTGCTCGGTCTTATCCGGATTGCAAATATAAGCTACAGCTTTTGTAACGGTACTTTTGATAGCATGGATTCGTGTGTATGCCATATCTTATCCATCAACTCCTTTATCTCATTTAGATCTTCTTCGTAAGCGTTCCCGGTTTTCATAATCCGCTCTCTGATCATGTTTATGTTTCTGCCGAGGGCGGCTATCTGGTAGTTGTATTCCTTCAGTCCGTTATAGTCGATGTCATAGACATAACCGTATAGGATCAGGTGGCGGATATACTCAGATATATTCCGCATTTTGGATTCTTTGATTTTCTCATCGAGGACATATTTTTCATTTTCGCTCAGATACACCTGGATGGGTATCTTGCGATCACGTTCTTTGCTCATATAGGGCACTTCCTTTCAAAATTGCCGTATCCGGCGTGTTTGATTTTTGGCAGAAATGCTCTTTTTTCGGAAAGGGAAAAGGATGCAGTTCTGCATTAACGGGGGTCAGGGGGAGTATCCCCTTGCAAGCTCATTTGCTGTCATTTTGCCGGCAGGGAAAATGGTCAGTAAATGTGGATGTGTCATGACACATCCAATGCTTGGTATTCTTCTTGCAAATCGGTTCCGATTTGCGGGTTCAGACCGCCATAGGGCGGTTCGCTTTGAACCCATAACGCCGTATCCGGCGATTGCCTTTATGCTTTTGTACTGTGGGGAATAAAGAGAAAATAAAAAACTGCCACAGTACGGCGCACGGATAGCGCCGGTATCTTTAGCAGTTTTGGTGTTTTATGAGCCATATCATATCAGAGTGCGAAATGACTGGCAATAGATTTACGAAAATATATCAGAAGAGCTTTTCTGCGATTTCTCTCAGAGTGAGAGAAGTCTGCTCATAGGTCACATCATCGGAGATCAGCGTTCTGGTGATGTTATCGTAGTCGCTCTTATAGAATTCTTTATCAAGGAACTCCGTTATGAGCGATTTTATATCTACGCCTTCTTTTGCGGAAGGGCAGATAGGAAGCTTTGAACGATGCTCACGAACCTGTTGTATAAGTCCCATAAATGAATCATCCACAGTAATGGTCGGATAGAGCATATGGAGATCATACAGGTGTCTTGAAAAACGTTTCGTTTTATCTTCCATGTAATAATCGCAGAGGGCATAAATCTTATCAATGAATGTCCTGCTGACTGACTGCACTTTCATCGAAAACGGTTCAAGCCCGTAATCTGAGATGATGTCTGATGCAGAGTCTTTTATTGCTCCATAGATAATCGAGTCAACATCCCTTTCTTCGGTCGGGAAGGAATAGGAGACAAGGGCGGTTTCAAGTTTTACTCCGGGCATGATGCCTTCCACCGGGTAGTCGTTTGCAGGTTGATAGCCAAAGAGGTAATAGTTGTAATCTTTATCGCTCTCGATACTGTCCCAGTTCTCAATGGGCATACCCAGCTCATCACTGATCGGTTTGAGGATATTGTATTTGAGTTTCTTTCTCCGGGATTCTCCGATATGTTCAGAGAAGGTGATATCAATATCTTCGGAAAACCTGTTGATAAGGTGGAAACACTTCGATAATGAGGTTCCCCCTTTGAAAACTATATCAGGATTGCTCTTTGCCAACAGTTTTAAGATCATGGTAACGTAGTAATCCTTTTCAATGATGGATTCTGCGATGCCGGTCTGTGCGTTGGCTTCTGTTATGACCTCTGTAAAGAGATCCTTATCATTATGCAAGTACATGGTCTAACCTCATTTCATAATAATACCGGAAGGTTGAATCCGGATATCGTCTTATATATTGGTCAACATCGTCTCTTGTAATATGGTTCGCAAGAGAATATTTTTTTAATTTTTCCCTCGCTTCATCATAATCGCTGTCAAGGTAAGAGTCCAGATTTTTTAATAATTCCAAAAGCTGAAGAACCTTAACATTATCATCGGAGATGGGAACATTGGTCTTTCTGACAATAAAGGACTGCTTGCCGATCAGCACTTCCCTTACGATGGCGGCTATGTTGTTGCTGACGATTTCCTTCTTCATAGGTACCTGCAAGGACAGTCCGATGATGTTGGCAAAGGTGCTGCCGGAATAATAACCGTCAGTCTTACCACCACGGGAGATATATTTGTACCTTGCTACCGTTTCGGGAGTCGGGCCGGCGGATGAGCTGAAGCGGGTTTTCTTCGGAATATAATAAATCCCTTTCTCATATCGCACAATCTTACCTGCGTCTGCAAGTGTCTTGATCTGCTGGCGGAAGTTATCCCTTCGCATTCCTTCTATATGAATATCATCGAGGAAGATAGGCTCCCCGTCATCGTAATGTTCTTTCAAATATTCAAAAAGCATAGTCTGCTCCTTATAAAATCACGCTATATAATATATAATATGATACATAGTGAATTATAAGGCATAAAAAATCGCAAGTCAACCCCTTATGACTGGTTTTTTATGGCTTTTTTACGGCTATTTCAGGGGAGGTGATGCCTATCGGAATAAAAAAATAAAAATTTTTTTATTTTATCCGTGATGTTTTGGCATATCAAAACACAGTAAAGGAGTGTAAGGATGTTTTGAAAGTTCCTTGCGAAGAGGAGGAACTTTTGAATGAACGAATCTGAAAAGCGGGAGGTGGAGGAAGACTTCTGGAAATTTATGAGAGACTCCATCTGGTACTGTGCAAGGAACGTGACAAGAAGTGCCAGTGCTGCGGAAAGAAGAAACAGCGGCATTTCACTTGAATCTCTCAGTGAAGGAAGCTTAAGAGACTATATCGCAGTGGAAAACAGTCACGAACTGGGGGAAGAAATTGAGATGATTATCAGAAATATACGCTTCGCAATTAAAAGCGACGGCTTTGGCGATGTTTTTGATAATCTGACGGAAAGGGAAAAAGAGGCACTCATTTTATTTGTAGGCTTTGGCTACGATTTTGATTCGATTGGAAAACTCCTGGGGATCACTCCTGAACGAGCAAGGGACTACAAATATAACGGGCTGAAGAAAGCGAGGGCTAAGAAGAATGGAAGAAGAAAAAATCATAATTGATTACGACATGATCATTGCTGCCAAGAGTGGAAGTATGCAGGCTCTCGGATACATACTCGATCGTCACAGCGACTATATAAACAGAGTGGTGTATCATATAGCACCTTGGCTTAACAAGCAGTGTCGAGAAGAATGCAGCCAGGAAATCATGATGGCTCTTATGCGGCTCATCAGAGAGAAATACAGAGTATAACAATAAAACGGAACTTTCTGGCATTCTTACACCTTTTATTTGTCATTCTCATAAAGTCCATAAGAGTTAAGTGTTTTAGCAGGCATGGTGTCTCTTATAGGCTTTTCGGGCTGACAAGTCCGATGTAAGAATTGCCACCACTACGGTGGGAGTGAACCTTGAAAACAGAATATGGTCATTCTGCAAGACGTATGGAATGTGGAGCTTGCTAAGTGGATGGTGCGATGATCTGCGGTTATATTGCAGCGAGCGTTATCTGTTCTGGCTAACGACAGTAAGGGCTGTCGCGGCGATGATACTTCCAGTGATAATGATACATTTTCCCGAGGGAAACCAATTAGCGAAGGTGGTGCAACGCCAATGTGGGTTACGAACCTGGTAACTACTTGCAGGATTTTTTTGAATGTCTGTGGGCAAAAGCCTATCTGTGAATCAGACAGTTTTTTGCCTGCAGATATTAATTAATGGAGAGATGAGAAGTGGAGGTGGTCGCTATAGATAATAAGAAGCTATTACGTTATAGCATTCAACTGTCTATGCTAAAACAGCTCCTTATCAAACACCTGATTGATGATAGGGAATATAAAAGAATATTAGTGGTACTTATGCGAGATTATGGCGTAATATCTGATCTTAAAACTTGACTTATCTACCGTATTATTTTATATTTATCATAGTACATTACGATAGTGATACAAAAATGAGAGGTGGATATGGAAGTTGAAGTTATAAAAGCAAAGACAAACTTTGACAATTCTGCGGCGGTAGGCAGAAAAGACCGCCTCAGAGTAGCTGCGTATTGTCGAGTAAGTACTGCGGATGAAGAGCAGATCAAGAGTTATGACTCTATGGTTAAGTATTATACTGATTTAATAAAGAAGAATCCCGATTGGAAATTTGTTGAAGTATATGCTGACAAGGCTTCTACCGGAACCAAAGCAGAGACGAGAGAGAACTTCCAAAGGCTTATAGCAGACTGCATGGCTGGTAAGATCGACATGGTTATTGCAAAGAGTCTTTCGAGGTTTGCAAGGAACACACTGGATACCCTAAAGTATGTGAGGCAGCTCCGAACAAAGAATGTTGCTATTTATTTTGAGGTTGAGAAGATTAACACTATCAAGGATGGAGAATTCCTTCTTACCATTCTAAGTTCTGTGGCACAGCAGGAAGTAGAGAACACTTCTGCATATGTAAAAAAGGGTCTTAAGATGAAGATGAAGCGGGGTGAGCTTGTAGGATTTCAGGGCTGCCTTGGCTATAAGTATGATATAGAGACCAAAACGATATCGGTAGATGAAACAGAAGCCGAAACTGTCAGATATATGTTTGAAAGATATGTGGCAGGAGCCGGAAGCACGATGATTGCCAGAGAGCTTAATGAGCAAGGCATCATGACTATACGGGGTAATCCTTGGACATCTTCAAGCGTCATGGGGGTTATCAATAATGAAAAGTATACAGGTGACATTCTGTTAGGAAAGACATTTACTGTTGATCCTATAACTAAGAGAAGGCTTGATAATCTTGGAGAGGAAGATCGCTTTTTTATAAAAAATCATCATGAGCCAATTATCTCACATGAGACGTTTGAAAAAGCACAGGCTCTGAGAGAAAGGCGTAATGGTGGAAGACAGCACCATGTTGAGATTGGCAAGAGAGAAAAGTACAGTAGAATGTTTGCGTTTAGCTCTCTTATAGAATGTGGTTTTTGCGGTGGTCATCTCACAAGAAGAAAATGGCACAGCTCATCCAAGTATAAAAAGACTATTTGGCAGTGTGTTACATCTACGAAGGGTGGCAAAAAGCTATGTCCCGATTCAAAAGGTATTCCGGAACAGGTCATAGAGGAAGCATTTATAGAATCATATAGACTTTTGTGTTCAGATAATCAGGAAGTAATGAATGAGTTTCTGAGTAGGATAGAGAAGACTCTTGGAGATGATGCCAACGAGAAGAACTATCAGAAGGCTAAGAAAGAGGTCAAGCAATACAAAGAAAAAAGAAAAAAACTTCTTGATAAATATGTTGATGACGGGATAGATAAAGAAACCTATATGTCAATGGATGCTGAATATGAGGTTAAATATGCAGAAGCACAGTCTCAGCTTGAATACTATGAAAAGCAGGTACAGGGAGACGATAGTCTTCGCAAGAGAATAGAAGGCTTCAGAAAGACTCTTACTCAGAATCAGGTTCTTGAAGAATTTGATAGAGCGGTTTTTGAAAGTATTGTTGAAAAAGTCATTGTCGGAGGGTACGACGATGACGGAAATGCAGATCCCTATAAGGTCACTTTTATATACAAAACCGGATTCAAGGATAGCTTCGATCATGCTAAAACAAAGTTTGGTCCGAAGAGTAAAAAGAGCGACGAAAATGTGTCCTCAAATAGTAGTGTACATCAGGAAAATCAGTGCTCAAATCATAGTGTAGACACATGTGGAAACCGTGGCTCTTCTCGTTAAGAAACGTTGATTTTCCGGGCTTTTCAGGTACTTTTGGGAAAAATGGACTTGTGTTTTTACGGGGAAATTAGATGTGAATGAAATATTTTACTCCGGGTGGGGTAAGTGGAAAACAGGGTTTTGTTCCGTGGTATCCGGAGAAATGAATACCACAGGACGAAACCCTGTACTTTTTGGCAAAAGTCTATACTCCGTGGCAAAAGTGAGAACCACGGGACGAAAGAACCGGGAGCTGTTTGACGTTATGACAAAAGGCTCCGGTGATGCCAGGACGCAGCCGCTGTTCTTCCTGATCACTACGGCAGGGACGGACCGGCATTCCGTATGCTTTGAACAGCACCAGAAAGCGGAGGATATCCTTTGCGGCAGGAAGATCGATCCGACCTTTTATCCGGTGATCTATGGAGCTTCGGATGATGCGGACTGGACTTCGAAGAAGGTCTGGTATGGGGCGAACCCGTCCCTGGGGCATACGATTGATATTGAAAAGGTGCGGAATGCCTGTTTAAGCGCGAAGGATAACCCGGCGGAGGAAAATATCTTCCGGCAGCTCCGTCTGAACCAGTGGGTAAAGCAGTCAACCCGGTGGATGCAGATGGAGAAGTGGGATGCCTGTGCGTTTATGGTAGATGAGAGGGAGCTGCTTGGCAGGGAGTGCTACGGCGGACTGGATTTGTCCAGTTCCATTGATATCACTGCCTTTGTACTGGTGTTTCCGCCGAGGAATGATACGGAGAAGTATATCATCCTTCCGTATTTCTGGATACCGGAGGAAAATATGATCCAGCGTGTGCGGCGTGACCATTGCCGTATGATGTGTGGGAGAAGCAGGGATGCCTGATGACCACAGAAGGGAACGTGATCCACTATGGTTTCATTGAGAATTTCATAGATGCTCTGGGGAAGAAGTTCCTTATCAAAGAGATCGCATTTGACCGATGGGGAGCGGTGCAGATGGTCCAGAACCTGGAAGGGCTTGGGTTTACGGTGGTTCCTTTCGGTCAGGGATTTAAGGATATGTCCCCTCCATCCAAACGGTTGATGGAATTGACGCTGGAAAAGAACCTTGCACACGGAGGACATCCGGTACTGCGGTGGATGATGGATAATATTTTCATCCGCACGGACCCGGCAGGGAATATCAAGCCCGATAAGGAGAAATCCATGGAAAAGATTGACGGCGCGGTGGCAACGATTATGGCGCTTGACCGGGCAATCCGGCATGGAGGAAGTACAGGAAGCGTGTATGACGAGAGAGGGATTTTGAGTTTTTAAAAAACAGGAGTTTGATACTTGACTCTCACACTATGGTATACTCTAAAGTAGAATTGAGCTCAGGAATACACATATATGTGAGGTGGAACCAATGTTAAAAATAGGAGATTTTTCAAAACTGTCAAGAATCAGCATCCGTATGCTCCGGCATTATGATGAGATCGGAGTCCTTCATCCAGAATGCGTGGATGATTTTACCGGATACCGTTATTATAGTGAAGCCCAGCTTCCCCTGGCTGGAAGGATACAGACATTAAAGAGCCTGGGATTCGGGCTTTCGGTAATAAAGGAAATACTGGCCAAGTATGAGGATGCAGAGGAAATGGAACAGTTCCTGCTTGTGAAGCGGAAGGAACTGGAAGAGGAATCTATGGAGATACGGCAGAAGCTACAGTTACTTGACAGTACACTGAAATGGCTGAGAAAGGATGGTAACCTTATGGATTACAATGTAACATTAAAAACAGTACCGGAACGTTACGTTGCAAGTGTGCGCCAGGTAATTCCCGCTTATGACTGTGAAGGAATGTTATGGGAGATCATGTGCCGGGAATTGGAACCGCAGAATGTGCAGCAGGCAGTTCCATGTTATGGGATGGCTATTTTCCATGATGAAGGCCATAAAGAGCATGACCCAGATGTGGAAATCCAGAGTGCGGTTGTAGGGAAATACCAGGATACGGAGCATGTGAAATTTAAGACCGTGCCGCCGATTCAGATTGCATCTGCCACATATAAGGGAAGTTATGACCAGATTTCAAGGGTAAATGCGGCTGTTGCGAACTGGGTGGTTGAGAATGGATATGATTTTGACGGAAAATCATTCTGCATTTATCATGTAAGTCCCGGACAGACATCTGACCCGGAGGAATTGGTCACGGAAGTCTGCTTTCCGGTAAAAAAGAAATAACAGCAGGTTGGTCTGGATATTTAGGGGGGCGTCTCTTTGGAGGCGCTTTCTTTTGGCCGATTTTCGGGAGGGGATTATGAAACTATCATCTATTTTTGGAGTCAGGGGTGCAAGGGATAAGCCAAGGGACAGTTACAACAGTTCGGCTTATTCCTTTTTCTTTGGGCGAAGCACCAGTGGGAAAAATGTGAATGAGCGGACAGCCATGCAGACCACGGCGGTGTATTCCTGTGTGCGGATTTTATCAGAAGCGATTGCATCACTGCCTATTCATGTGTACCGTTATACGGACACGGGAAAGGAGCGGGTGTATGACCATCCTCTGTATTATCTGCTCCATGATGAACCAAACCCGGAGATGACTTCTTTTGTGTTCCGGGAGACGCTTATGAGCCATCTGCTGATCTGGGGAAATGCTTATGCGCAGATCATCCGTGACGGCAGCGGCAGGGTATTGGGGCTGTATCCGCTCCTGCCGGACAAGATGGAAGTAGACCGTGACGAAAACGGACAGCTTTATTATATCTACACCCGGAACAGTGACGAGAACCCGAACTTTGACGAATACGGCAGGGTGTATCTGCGGCAGGAGGATGTGCTGCATATCCCCGGCCTTGGTTTTGACGGGCTGGTGGGCTATTCCCCCGTTGCCATGGCGAAGAATGCGGTGGGGATGACCATGGCCTGTGAGGAATACGGGGCCTCTTTCTTTGAGAATGGGGCAACTCCGGGAGGCGTCCTGGAGCATCCGGGGGTGCTGAAAGACCCGGCGAAGGTAAGGGAGAGCTGGCATTCCGTTTATGGTGGCAGCAGGAATTCCGGAAAGGTGGCGGTGCTGGAAGAAGGGATGAAATACCAGCAGATCGGCATTCCGCCCCACATGATCGGGGACCTGGATAAATCCAGCTTTTCCAATATTGAGCAGCAGTCATTGGAGTTTGTGAAATATACGCTGGACCCGTGGGTGATCCGGTGGGAGCAGTCCCTGCAGAAGTCCCTGTTCCTTCCGCAGGAGAAAAGAAGGTATTTTGTGAAGCTGAACGTGGACGGCCTGCTCCGTGGGGATTACCAGAGCCGGATGACGGGGTATTCCATCGGGCGTCAGAACGGGTGGCTGTCAAGCAATGATATCCGGGAAATGGAGAACATGAACCTGATCCCGGATTCCGAGGGAGGAAACCTTTATCTGGTCAACGGGAACATGACAAAATTAAAGGATGCAGGGATTTTTGCCGGGAATGGAGGTACAGCTAATGGATATCATAATTCAGAATAATGATGCTATTTGTTATTTATCTGAAACTGTACATTTTCAGATAGATGCAGAAGATGTAGGAGTTCTGAAGAATCATAATTGGCGAATCGATAAACATGGGTATGTAAGAAGCGGACACAGTAATTTACTTCATCGTATGCTCTTAAATCCATGTCAGGGAATGGTTATTGATCATATTAATGGTAATCCATCTGATTGTAGAAAAGCCAATTTGAGGATAAGTAGTCAAAAACAGAATAGCTATAATACCAGACTTAGCAAGAATAATCGTACAGGATATAAAGGGGTAAGTTGGGATAAATGCAGAAAAAAATATGCTGCTTGTATCTGCATTAATGGAAAAACAAAACATTTAGGAAGATATGCGACTAAGGAAGAAGCTGCTGATGCTTATGATCGAGCGGCTTCTTTTTATTTTGGAGAGTTTGCATTTCTTAATAGGGATATAAGAAAGGGAGACAGTAAATGAAACGGAAATTTTGGAACTGGGTAAAGAATGACGCAGAAGAGGAACGCACGCTGGTTCTGAACGGGAAGATTTCAGATGAAACGTGGTACGGGGATGAAGTGACACCGAAGCTGTTTGAAAAAGAGCTGAATGCCGGGACCGGCAATATCACGGTCTGGATCAATTCTCCGGGAGGATGTGTGTTTGCGGCGGCGCAGATCTACAACATGCTGATGGAATACAAGGGGGATGTGACCGTGAAGATTGACGCTCTGGCTGCATCGGCGGCTTCCGTCATTGCCATGGCCGGGACAAAGGTCCTGATGTCCCCGGTCAGTTTAATGATGATCCACAATCCTATGACCATTGCCATCGGGGATTCCAGGGAGATGCAGAAGGCCGGGGAGATGCTGGATGAGGTAAAGGAGAGCATCCTGAATGCCTATGAGATCAAGACCGGGCTGAACCGGACAAAGCTCTCTCACCTGATGGATGGGGAGAGCTGGTTCAATGCGAAAAAGGCGGTGGAGCTTGGGTTTGCGGACGGCATCCTTGGAGATACGGAGAAGACAAACGATATGGCAGGCGGCATCGGGGCGGAGGGCATGATGTTCTCCCGGACGGCGGTGAACAATTCCCTGGTGTCCAAGCTGATTCCAAAGCAGGAAGAGAAAAAGACACCGATCGAGCAGTTGGAAAAGAGACTGAACCTTTTATCACATTAAAATTTATGGAGGGCTACATTTATGAGCAAGATTTTAGAATTACGGGAAAAAAGGGCAAAGGCATGGGAGGCGGCAAAGACATTCCTGGACACGAAGAGAGGGGAGAACGGGCTGTTATCCGCAGAGGACACCGCCGCTTATGAGAAGATGGAGAAGGATGTTGTGGATTTGGGGAAGGAGATCGAGCGGCTGGAACGGCAGGCGGCCATTGATGCAGAGCTGAACAAATCGACTTCCAACCCGATTACCAATAAACCGAATGGCAGCCCGGACGGTGAGGAAAAGACGGGCAGGGCAGCAGATAAGTACAAAAAGACCTTCTGGAACGCCATGCGGAGGAAGAATTTCTATGATGTGGAGAATGCTCTGCAGGTGGGTACGGATTGCGAGGGCGGCTACCTGGTTCCAGATGAATTTGAGCATACGCTGGTGGAGGCGCTGGAGGAAGAGAACTTCTTCCGCAGCATCGCCACGGTCATCCAGACTTCCAGCGGGGACCGGAAGATTCCGGTGGTGGCAACTAAAGGCATGGCATCATGGATTGATGAGGAAGGGGCATATCCGGAATCGGATGATGTATTCGGGCAGGTTTCCATTGGGGCGTATAAGGTTGCGACCATGCTGAAAGTGTCTGATGAATTATTGAATGACAGTGCGTTCAACTTAGAGGCTTACATTTCCAGGGAGTTTGGCAGAAGGATCGGCTCCAAGGAAGAGGAAGCCTTTTTTGTTGGGGACGGGACCGGGAAGCCTACGGGTATCTTTAATGCCACAGGCGGGGCGGCAGACGGCGTGACTACGGCAGCGGCAAACATCACCTTTGATGATGTGATGGATTTATTCTATTCTGTGAAATCGCCGTACCGGAAGAAAGCTGTCTGGGTATTGAATGACACCACGGTTAAGGCACTCCGGAAGCTGAAAGACAATAACGGCAATTATATCTGGCAGCCGTCCGTGCAGGCAGGACAGCCGGATATGATCTTAAACCGCCCGTACCATACTTCCGCTTATGTGCCGGAGGTGGCCGCCGGGGCGAAGGTGATGGCATTCGGTGATTTTTCTTATTACTGGATTGCGGACAGGCAGGGGCGTTCTTTTAAGCGCCTGAATGAGCTGTTTGCCGCAACCGGGCAGGTGGGATTCCTTGCCAGTCAGAGGGTGGACGGCAAGCTGATTCTTGCGGAGGCTGTGAAGACTATGACCATGAAGGGCGGAAGCACCGGAGCATAAAGAAGCGGACGTGCTTAAAATATATTTGGATGGAACAGGGGGAATGCAGGATGGCGGTTGTGACTTTGGATGAAGCAAAGCAATATCTCCGGGTGGACAGCAGTGACGAGGATGCGTTTATCTCCGGCCTGATAGAGACAGGGGAACAGATGTGTGCGGATATGGCACGGATGGAAGCAGCGGAACTGGAAGAATGCCTTCCCATGGCACGGATCGCCGTCCTGTATGTCATTGCTTATCTGTATGAACACCGGGAGGAAGCGGACCATGAGGAACTGGTGCAGACCCTGCGCTCCCTGCTGTTCGGTATCCGGAAGGAAGTGTTCTGATGGCGGAGAATGGATGGGGAAGGGGCAGCGGCACAGTGCAGAAAAATCCCCTGGGGGAATGGAAGGAACGTATCACTATCCAGAAAAGCACCTTGGGAAATGACAGTGCCGGGAACCATGTGCTTTCTTGGGAGGATTACTATACTTGTTCCGCCTATGTGAATAACCTGTCCGGGAAAGAGTATTGGGAAGCGGCGCAGGTAAACGCACAGAAGGACATTTATTTTATCATCCGGTACTGTTCTGAGGTATCCGCCATGGACACGGAGCATTACCGGATTCTGTTCCGGGGACAGGTTTATAACATCACGTTCCTGGATAATGTGAAATACCAGAATAAGACGTTAAAAATCAGGGCTTCCCTGGCAAAGAGGTGACGGAATGGCAGACCGGAGGGTAACGGTGGATGAGATGGCGGATGCCATTATGGACGGGCTTCTGGAATACGCAGAGCTTGCCACGGATGTGATGAAGGACTGTGTGAAGAAGGCCGGGAACACGGTAAAGAAAGAGACGCAGGCAAATGCCCCGGTGAAGACCGGGCGGTATAAGAAGAGTTGGGCGGTGAAGCGGCAGAAGGAGACCAGCAATGCGCTGGAGGTGGTGGTACACAGCAAAAACCGTTACCAGCTCACCCACCTTCTGGAGAAAGGACATGCGAAGCGCGGGGGCGGCAGGGTAAGGGCAATCCCGCATATCGCCCCGGCGGAAGAAAAAGGCATCCGGGAACTGGAAGAAGGCATTAAGAGGGGGCTTTCCAAATGAGCCATGAAGAAGTATTGAAGATGATAGAGGAAACGGGGTTGCCCTCTGCTTATGACCATTTCGTGGAAGGGGAAGCGCCGGAACCGCCGTTCCTTGTATTTTTATATCCCAGGGCGGACGGGATTGCGTATTTCAAGATTAACCAGCTTGACATAGAGCTTTACACGGACCTGAAACAGCCGGAACTGGAAGAGGCCATAGAAGCGGTTCTGCTAAAGCATGGCATCTTTTACGGCAAGAGCGAGGTGTGGATTGAATCGGAAAAGCTCTATGAGGTGCTGTATGAGATGGAGGTTTGACTATGAATAATAAAGTGAAGTTTAATATCTGCAACTGCCATTACGCATTGCAGAAGCTGTCGGAGGCTGGGGAGATCACCTTTGATACCCCGGTGGCGATGCCCGGCGCGGTGTCTTTGGCACTGGACCCCAACGGGGAGCCGGAATCCTTTTATGCGGACGGTATTGAGTATTATATCATTGCCAACAACATGGGTTATGACGGTGATCTGGAACTGGCGCTGATCCCGGAGAGTTTCCGGACGGATGTGCTGAAAGAGGAAGCGGATACCAATGAGGTGCTGGTGGAGAATGCCAATTCGGAGACGGCGGCTTTTGCCCTGCTGTTTGAGTTTGACGGGGATATCCGGAAGATCCGGCATGTGCTGTATAACTGTTCCGCCAGCCGCCCGAAGATCGAAGGCAAGACCAATGAAGAGAGCCGGGAGGTGCAGACGGAAACGTTGACCGTCAAGGCAAGGCCGCTGGCAAACGGTTATGTGAAGGCAAAGACCGGAAATAAAACAGCGGCGGAAACGTATGCGGGCTGGTACCAGTCTGTGTATTTGCCGACACCAAAAACGGAATCATCACCGGAAGAAGGACAGGGCTAAAGGAGGCTGAAAGGAAATGAGCATTGTTAAGAAGATCGAGATTGACGGGCAGGATGTCTTGTTTAAGGCATCCGCAGCCATTCCCCGGATTTACCGTTTGAAGTTCCAGCGGGATATTTACAAGGATTTGCGGATTCTGGAGAAGAGCATCGGGGAAGGGGATGAGGAACATTCCAAGCTGGATTTGTTTTCTTTGGAAATGTTTGAGAATATCGCTTACACCATGGCGAAACACGCAGACCCGAAGATTCCGGATGATGTGGAGGAATGGCTGGATTCTTTCAATACGTTCTCCATTTATCAGGTGCTGCCGGAGCTTATTAAGCTGTGGGGATTGAATGTACAGACGGATGTGGAGACTAAAAAAACTCCGTCCTACAGAGCGTGAAATGACAACGCCATTGTTCCTGCTTAGGTGTGTGCAGCTTGGGATTTCTATGGCGGATATGGAACTTTTGTCTATCGGTAATCAATGATATGTATAGTGAGAGCAGGAATGATGAATGGAAATACTGCCAGATTGCTACACAGGAGGACATGGACCGCTGGTGAGAGATACTTTATAGATTGTTTTTGTGAGAGGGTATATGTGGTGATACGGGGCAGGGATCTGTCCCGTATGATCACTTTTCGGAATTTGTTTTATTGACCATGATATCATAGATACGGTCAATATCAGCATAAAAAAGAGAAATTCCACGTTTATGCAGGCGCAGGTTGTTCTTTAGATTATCTGCAATCAATTTTGCAGTACCGCCATGCAGTGTTAAGGGGATTCCTTTGCTTGTATGTATATGGTCAAAGTAATCTGCGGTGGTGGGGAACGCATTTTGAATTAGGAAAGCAGCGTCCCATCCACCGCATTTTCCTAAAACAATCTTCGTACATTTTTTGTACTTTTTAAGCTGGCTGTTATAGATTTTCTGGTATTTGGCATATTTGGAACTTACAGGAACCATCCAGAAAATTTCAGGATGCCGGGTGTCCTGTATTGCAAGATAGTGGGGACGGTAGTTGCCGTCTTCTTTATTGGACATCAAGGTGCTGTCCTGTATTTCTTCAAAAAAGGCATCTTTTATGTGATAGTAAAATCCGGATTGTATTTTCATAAATCTCCTTAATAAAAATCCCCACCACGAAGGTGGGGATAAGATGTTCACACCGAATAATTTATAATCGCACCATCGGTAAGCGAAAACATTTAACGCACTGAATAATTTATACCCCGCACCATCAGTAAGCGGCAACATTTTCTGTACCTTTATTATATGCAATATCCAGGAAAAGTACAATAGGAATTTTGTTAAAAATTGATGAAAAAAATATTGGAGGTTGGGCTGTTACATAGGCACTTGTCATAGCGGCAGGTGCTTTTTTCATGTTGTATGGGAGCCAGTGATGGCTCTTTTTTTCGTGGGAGAAAGGCAGGTGGGAGCGTGGCGTCCAGAATCCAGGGCATTACAGTTGAGATCGGCGGGGATACTACGAAACTCTCAACTGCCCTTTCAAAAGTCAATAAGGAAATCCGGGATACGCAGAGCCAGCTTAAAGATGTGAACAAGCTCTTAAAGCTGGACCCCGGCAACACAGACCTGATGGCGCAGAAACAGAAGTTGCTGACACAGGCAATCAGCGAGACGAAAGAAAAGCTGGATGCCTTGAAGCTGGCAGGTCAACAGGCGAACGAGGCGTTGGCAAAAGGGGAGATCAGTCAGAGCCAGTATGATGCGCTCCAGAGGGAAATTGTGGAGACAGAGAAGGCTTTGGAGGAACTGGTAAAGCAGGCGGATAAATCTGCGGTGGCGCTGCAGAAGATCGGGGCAACCGGGGAGAAGATGAAAAGCGTGGGTTCTTCCATTGAGGGTGCCGGCAAAAAGCTGATGCCTGTCACGGCAGCGGTGGGAGGTCTTGGCGCTGCGGCAGTGAAGGTGGCGGCGGATTTTGACTCCGGAATGAGCCAGGTGGCGGCTGTGTCCGGTGCCACAGGAAAAGAACTGGACGCGCTCCGGGAGAAAGCCCGTGAGATGGGCGCAAAGACGAAATTCTCCGCATCCGAAGCGGCGGAAGCCATGAATTATATGGCTATGGCCGGATGGAAAACCGGGGATATGCTGGACGGCATTGAGGGGATCATGAACCTTGCCGCTGCTTCCGGAGAGGATTTGGCAACCACTTCCGATATCGTGACGGATGCCCTGACCGCCCTTGGGCTGTCGGCAAAGGATTCCGGGCATTTTGCGGATATCCTTGCGGCGGCAAGCAGCAATGCGAACACGAATGTTTCCATGATGGGCGAGACGTTTAAGTATTGCGCGCCAGTTGCCGGGGCACTGGGATTCACGGCGGAAGATACGGCGGAAGCAATCGGCCTGATGGCGAATGCAGGTATCAAGTCTTCTCAGGCTGGTACTACCATGCGTACCATGCTGACCAGCCTGACCGGGGAAGTAACTTTTGTGGGGGATGCTTTTGGGGAGTTGACGGTCCAGACCACGAACACGGACGGAAGCATGAGAAGTCTTGGGGAGATCCTTGCGGATTGCCGGGTGGCATTTTCACAGATGTCCGAATCGGAGCAGGCGGCCAATGCGGAGGCGTTGGTTGGTAAGAATGCCATGTCTGGTTTTCTGGCGGTGATGAACGCAGCCCCTGCTGACATTGAGAAGCTAAACAACGCCATCAATAACTGTGACGGAACGGCGGAAAAGATGGCGGAGACCATGCAGGACAATCTGGCAGGGCAGCTTACCATCTTAAAAAGCCAGTTGGAGGAGCTTGCTATTTCCATCGGGGAAATCCTGATGCCTTCCATCCGGCAGATCGTGTCATGGATTCAGGGACTGGTTGATTGGCTGAACGGGCTGAATGAAGGTACGAAGAAGATCATTGTCACCATTGCTTTGGTGGTGGCTGCCATTGCCCCGGTGCTGATTGTGATCGGTAAGGTGGTAGGGGCTATTGGCACAATCATGACAGTGATTCCGCAGATTGCGGGAGCTATTTCCGGTGTGGTTGGTTTTGTGTCCGGCACGGTAATCCCGGCGATTACGGCGGTGGTGGCGGCTATCGGATGGGTGCCGATTGCCATTGCAGCGGTGATCGCCATTATCATACTGTTATGGAATAAATGTGAGTGGTTCCGGGAAGCGGTCACTGCGGTATGGGAGGCAATTAAGTCAGCCACGATTGCGGCATGGACTGCCATTGGAACCTTTTTGACAAATCTGTGGAGTGGGATTGTGGAGACAGGGAAGACAGTCTTTCAAGGGCTTTCTTCTTTTTTTACTGCCTGCTGGCAGGGAATACAAAATATGTTTACCACAGTCCTGACTGCCATTTCTGCCTTTTTCAGTACCGTCTGGAATGCAATCCAGACTACAGTGGTGACTGTTAATACGGCAATCCAGACATTCCTGACTACGGCATGGACAGCAATTAAAACAGTCATTACCACGATTTTGACAGCCATCCAGACGGTATTTTCTACAGTATGGAATGCGATAAAAGCAGTTGTGACAGCGGTGGTGTCTGCCATCCAGAATTTTATCACTACTGCATGGAATACGATAAAATCTGTTGTGACTACGGTGATGAATGTTATCCGCTCTGTGGTGTCCAGTGTCTGGAATAATGTAAAAGCCGTGACTTCTTCCGTGCTGAATGCGGTAAAGTCAGCGGTTTCCACGGTATTTAACAGCGTGGTTTCCAGCATCCGGACGGCCATGGGGAATGTGTACAGCACGATTGTTTCCGGTTTTAATCGGGCAGTCAGCTTTATTACCGGGTTGGCGTCCAGTGCTTTCCGGTGGGGAGCGGACCTGATAAATGGGATTGTAAACGGCATCCGGAGTTGTATTGGAAATGTGGTCAGCGCGGTGTCGGACGTGGCAAACGCTATCCGTTCCCATCTGCATTTCTCCGTGCCGGATGAAGGGCCGCTGACTGATTATGAGAGCTGGATGCCGGACTTTATGAAAGGGCTGGCACGGGGCATTGAGAAGAGTAAAGGCATGGTAAAACAGGCAGTGGAAGGCGTGGCTGCGGATATGGTCATCAGCCCGAAGGTGTCTGCAATGGAAACGGCACAGATGCAGGTTTCTTCCATGGATTCCATCCGGCAGATGGTAAGCGGCATCCAGGAGATGTTTGCAGGGATGCAAGAGACGGATAATATGGGAACTATCTGTATTCCGGTGTATATCGGCGGTACCTTATTGGATGAAGTGGTGGTAAACGCACAGGCAAGGCAGAATCTGAGGTCAGGAGGGAGATAGGGATGGCATTTATACAGTATCTGACGTTTGACGGGACGCCGCTCCCCCTGCCGGATTCCTATGAAGTGCAGATGGCGGACGTGGAAGCGGATTCCGGCGGGGAGACGGAGGCCGGGACAACGCAGAGGGATGTGGTGCGGCTTGGCGTGGTGTCCATCCCGGTCACATTTTCCGTTTCCCCAAAGTGGCTGAAACTGCTGACAGGATTTAAGCAGAAAGAGAAGATCACGGTGAAATATTTTGATACAGAAACGCTGGAGATAAAACAGGCGGAGATGTTCATTGAAGGGTATAAGGCAAGCCTTGTGAAAGACACCTCTTATAAAGGGTTGTGGAAGGTGAGTTTTACGCTGCAGGAATTTTAAATAGTAGATGATTGTTGGTAGGATGTCTGTTATAATGAGAGGAACAATCGGGATTTGAGGAGGTAAAAGACATGATATTGAAGAATAAGTATCCCATATGTGAATTTGATACCAGTAAAGAGCCACTTATTCAACCAGCGAATTTTTTAACTAAAAGCCTTCCGGAAAAATGTGTTATTACTTTTTTTAGGAAAGAGCTGGATCGATTTGTTGCGGAAAACAATCTTCCTATCATCGGTTATCTTAACTCAGAAGTGTTTGACATACCTGTGTATGAATATGTATATGGTGCAGAGAGACTTTGTATTACGATGGCATTTTGTGGTGCACCGGGTGCGTCTGTAACGCTTGAAGAACTACATGCTATGGGATGTGAAAAGTTCATAATTTGTGGCGGCGCAGGGGCATTAGCAAAGGTCAGTAAAGTGGGAGAAATCATTATCCCAGTATCTGCGGTTAGAGATGAGGGAACATCCTATCATTACTTAGAACCATCCCGCGAAGTTGAATGCCATAAGGAGACAGTTGAGATTGTTGTTTCGTGTTTGAAACAGATGGGGATTCCATTTACAACAGGAAAAACATGGACAAGCGACGCCATATATAGAGAAACTCCTGATATGATTGAATTGAGACGGAACGAGGGATGTATAACTGTGGAAATGGAAGCGGCAGCTTTTTTTGCAGTGTCTCAATATTATAATATTCCGCTTGCCCAGTTATTATATGCTGGTGATGATGTGAGCGGTGAGGTGTGGGATTCTCGAAATTGGAATATGCAAAAGAATATACGGTATAATTTAATTTCCACTGCAATTGAACTTGTGAAGAAATTGTAATGGGCTATGTGTTTATAAGTTTAAAGTCGATAATTAAATTTCAGTTTTAGAACTGAACAAATCGGAATCTGGCGAGGTGAGAAAATGGGAAGGGATTTTTTCCTGACAACAGAAAGAATTGGATTTTCCGAATGGCAAGAAGATGATATTGAGTTGGCGAAAATACTTTGGGGAGAACCTGCTGTAACAAGATTTATATGTGCCAGTGGAAAATTCAGTGAAGATGACATAGTAAGCCGCTTAAAAAAAGAAATAGATATTAATTACAAATTTCATGTTCAATACTGGCCTATCTTCGAGATGACCTCAAATGAATTGATTGGCTGTTGTGGTTTAAGACCATATAAAGATAGAAAGTATGAATTAGGTTTTCATTTGCGGTCAAAGTTTTGGCGACAAGGCTATGCTGTTGAAGCGGCAACCGCTATAATAGATTATGCCTTTACCGTGTTGAAAGCAGAGGGGCTGTTTGCAGGGCATAATCCCCAAAATATTGCTTCTCAAAAAATATTGAGTAAATTAGGATTTCATTATATCGGTGATGAATTTTATGAACCAACAGGACTATATCACCCATCTTATGAATTAACTTCAAGCAGTCAGTGAAATTCCAGTTTTAGAACTGAATGCTCCCAAAATTGTAAAGGAGAGTATTATGCCAGTTAACATAGCAGAAACGTTTGAATTGTTGTTTGATAAAAATAATAATATCGCATATAAAGCATTACAGGAGTTGCAAAAAGAAAGTGAAAAAACGAATTGCGTTTATGCTTATATGGATAGGCTAGGCGATATGCTTGACAGTGATAATTCTTATATTCGCACAAGGGGGCTTGTGCTGCTTGCCTATAATGCGAGATGGGATATAGATAATAAGATAGATGAGATTATTGACGAATATTTGAAACATATAACAGATGTTAAGCCGATTACGGCAAGACAGTGTATAAAGCTGCTGCCTATGATCGCAAGGGATAAGCCGGAGTTAAGAAATGATATTTGTTCGGCGCTGCAAAAGGCGGATATATCTTTTTATGATGATAGTATGCAGCCATTAGTTTATAAGGATATTCAAAAAGTATTGAAAGAAATACAAAAATTATAAAAATCAAAAATTCTAGCTTGTAGAAATCAAAAATCTTTGGAGGGCGATTATGAAGAAGTGGTATGATGAGGAATATGAATTTGAAATTGAAGTTACCAGTTTTTTAAGAGGCGATCATACAGAACGATATTGCCGTAATGGGGAAGAAATCGGGGATAAATACACATGTACTTATGGCTGTCCTGTTAATAAAGACGGATATGGAATTTGCTCCAAAGCAATGATGATGTTGTATCCGTTAATGGAAGCCGTCAGAAGCGGGGGCGATTTGGAAAATCTGGGCGGTGATAGGAAATACAGCAAAACAATTGTCTGTCCGGATGGCTGCGTGATGTTCCGGCTGACAGCGAAACCGCTTGGAAATGAGAACTTTCATAAGGGCGGCTTTTGGAAAGAACCTTGATTTTCTGTCTATAGAGTGGATTCACGGAAATTGGAAAGTGGGATAGGGAATATGATACTTGAAACAGAACGGCTATACCTGCGGGAAATGAACCAAGGGGATTTTGAAGCTTTATGTAAGATTTTGCAGGATGATGAAACAATGTATGCCTATGAAGGGGCATTCAGCAATGAGGAAGTGCAGGAATGGCTTGACAGGCAGATTTCCCGTTACCGGAAGTGGGGATTTGGTCTGTGGGCAGTTATTTTGAAAGAAACAGATGAGATGATTGGACAGTGCGGGCTTACCATGCAGCCATGGAAAGACAGGGAAGTGCTTGAGATCGGGTATCTTTTTAACCGGATGCACTGGCACACAGGATATGCTGTGGAGGCTGCAAAAGCCTGCAAAGAATATGCCTTTGAAATACTGAAAGCAGAGGAAGTCTGTTCGATCATCCGGGACACGAATACAGCTTCCCAAAAGGTGGCGCAAAGAAACGGGATGTGTGTAAAAGATAGCTGGACAAAGCATTACCGGGGTGTGGATATGCCGCATGACAGATATGTGGCTGTCCGTGGATGATACCTTATCTTAAAAATAGGAAAGTAAAATGGAAAAAAGTCGTGACAAAAGAGACGGTGAAGCGCCTGAAGTTTGTCCCTGCACGGTTTGAAGTGGCGGAGGAGGTCGCCTATGTTTACAGCTGCCCGAAATGCGGGGCGATGAAACGTCCGGAAAAGGCGCCTTCCCTTCTCAAAGGCAGTGTGGCAACACCATCCCTGGTGGCAGGCATCATGAACGCAAAGTATGTGGGCGGCATGCCCCTTGCGCGTCAGGAACGGGAATTCGCCCGTTACGACCTGAACCTTTCCACAAAGACCATGGCGAATTGGATCATCCAGTGTGCGGACCGGTATCTGCAGCCGCTTTATGAACTGATGAAGGAAGAATTCCTCCGGAGCCGATACGCTCATGGGGATGAAACCCGTGTTCAGGTGATCGATGAGCCGGAACAGAAAGGTTCCACCCAGAACTGGATGTGGGTCTATCTCACTGATGAATACAGCGGCTCACCCCGGATGGTCCTCTTCCAATACGAAAGAACCCGGGCGGGATATCATCCGGTGGAATTCCTTGGGGATCAGTTCCAGGGATATTTCACCTGCGATGGATACCAGGCATACCACAGCCTTCCGGAAAGGATCGCCGTGACAGGATGCATGGCCCATGCGAGGCGCAGATTTGATGAATCCCTGACCGTTTTGAAAAAGGACTTTACCAAAGAGCAGCTGAAGGAAACAACCGCATATCAGGCAATGGCACGGATCGGGATGTTCTATAAGATCGAAGAGATGATCCGTGACAAGTCACCGGAAGAAAGGAATGAAGAGCGTCAAAAGGATGC
>ENA-OPSX01000344-OPSX01000344.1-human-gut-metagenome-genome-assembly--contig:-NODE-344-length-30511-cov-3.775053_pt1 | contig 30511 bp, 16 predicted proteins | sample MGYA00241462_ERZ501916 | MGnify/ENA primary metagenome ERZ501916 (study PRJEB25962, sample SAMEA2042113) | human gut metagenome | biome: human gut; feature: human-associated habitat; material: faeces...
TCCATCGCTGCTGGCATGATACTAAACAATAAAAAAGCGGCAAAGACAAGCAGGCTGCCTGCTGTAAAGGGTACTCCCTTTACAACGATCCGAGGATTATAAGAACAAAATGCATACCCCTTTGAAAAGCCCCATATCGCTGCTCCGAATGTAATGATCATAAAAATAAGGCACAAAAAATCCCTTTTATCGAAATGATATAAAGAAAAGGCGGTTCTGCCCTTCTCTCCATATCCCCGGCACTTCATTGAATCCGATGTTTCAATCGCATTCTCCAAAGACCAGGTAACCAGAATCGAAAAAATTGTAATTCCATGCTTTGCTCTCTTAATAAGGCTCCCATTCTCTACACTTCGCCCGACACACTTTTGCCCATCAGAAATAACAGATGCTTCTTTGATAAACTTCGGTACAAAGCGAAGGCACATGGAAAGTACTAAAGAAAGTGCCGGGATGATTCTTCCAAAAAGATAAATAAACTTATCTGATGTCATAACAACTGTGTAGCAGGAAAACCATACAAGAGTACATACCAGCATCACTGCCATCACAAGACCGTACACACAACTTTCTAATGTAAACGGATTTCCATTATGAAGATATCCTATAATCGTTACTCCATAATGATTAAACATCGGATTAATTAGGGCAACAATGATCATCATCGGTAATGAGAAGAGCAGATTAAACTTTACTGTCTTTTTCCATCCTTTTAAAACAACGGAATACGCAACAGCGCATATAAATGAAATTGCCAGAATCACAGGATGAACAACAAACATCGTCACCCCGATCGTTCCGCAAAAATACAGCATATTTAAAACAGGATGATATGTCGAAAATGTATCTTTCATCTAAATCAAATCTCCATTACATCAAATTTCTATTATATTAAATCTTTATTATATCAAATCTCTATTTCATACATCCTTAATACATCGAATTATCTCCAACATCCTTACCAAGATTACATGTATAAACCCAGTTGATCACATCGCCGTCCTGTACCGTATACTTACTGCATCCGTAGTTAGGAAACCAGCCATTTACGTTATACATCCATCCGGAAAGCTGTCCGCAGTCGAATTCATACAGATTATTAATTCCTTCCACATAAGCTGAATTATAAGCCGGTGTAAAAGAAGACTCCATCTGGATTCCTGCATCCTTACATACACGCTGTAATACGTCATGTACAGACTCTCCTTCCGTAAATTCTACCTCGGAAGCTGCCAGAATCCATCCATCAGAAGGAACAAATTCTTCCTTGCCACTTTTTAAATCACTCATGTTATTAAGAATCGTCGCGCAGCTGATCGAAATCGTACACGTATGGGAAGAACCTGAAACTTCTTCATCGTTTGCAACATCCTGCTTGCCGGAAGAACCAGAAGAAGAAGCTCCTCCATCAGAAACATCTCCACTTCCTGAACTTCCTTCTTCGTTATAAGAATTCTCTCCTGAATTCCCCGATTCATCACTTCCTTCCGATTCACTGTTCGTTGTTCCGTTTTCTGCCTTATTCGCTGCGCTTGCTCCTTTATTTTGCTGTTCTGTAATACCTCCGATAATATAACAATCTCCGTCCAGAGAAGTTACGCTCATTTTTAAAGAAGTGGTTCCTTTCTGTGGCTTTGTATCCTTTTTGGCAGCAGTCGTTGCTTCCTTCACCTTATCAGACGAATCCTTCTGTGATGCAGATGTATCCTTTTTCTTGGAAGAATCCTCTTCTGCCTGTGCTGTTACCACAACATCGCTCATCCTTGCAAGCTTTCCAGCCTGTTCCTTTACAAGATAAGCAGAATTCGACTGCCACGCTTCCGGAAGCTGTACCTCTAAATCTGGTACACAGATCAGCCCTTTCCCGTACATTGTCATCTTCAATGCATCATTTGCATTGTTTGCCTGCTTCTTTAAATCATCAAGACCTTTCTCTGAAAAATCAATCTTCAAATTCTGATCTGCTGGATTCTGAATCTTTGAACAGTCATACGTCCAGATATATGTAATTCCATCATCTGTTGTCCCTTTAAACTGTACCTTTTTATTGTCTCCTGCAACGGTCTTAAACTGTTCCTTCGTAATAATTCCATCCTCCGGAATCTCATTCATATCCGCAAGTGTTGCTGTCTTGCCGGACTTTTTACCGGAAGAACTTCCTCCATTACCGGACTTTCCACAACCGGTTGAAACAATCAATAACATACTCATAAGCAGTGCCAGAACGACACGCATAAATCCCTTTTTCTTCATAAATACTTTTTCCCTTTCTTTGTATATCCTTAGCTTTAACTCTGCTCACTATACACCTTATTTTTCTTTAAAAAACAGATTATCTTTTTAATCTATTCCTTATCTCCGCCTTTTTGAAAATTGCGTAATGCACTTGCAATCCTATGACGCTTTTTATATAAAATGAAAGCAATAATCACTACCACTGCAATAGCGCAAATCCTTTTGACTATATAAAATATCCCTAAACCAGCCACAATCTTCGAGGTATCATTATCCTTTTCGGCTGTGGTGTCCGCTTCCGCTGCATCTGTCTCATCCGCCGCATAAGTATCCGGTACGTAATCCTCTCCGCTAAAGTTCCAGCTTCCTGTCGTTGCCTCTACTGCCGTATCTTTCTTCTTCGCTGTCGTTCCTGTTGCACTCTTTGACGCAGTACTTCCCGTACCTGTACCGGAAGTGCTTCCGGAAGAAAGTGTCTTTGTCGTTCCCGAAGCAGTTGGTGTTCCACTTCCTGTACTTACTGAACGATTCGTTGTTCCCGATGTCGGTGTTGTAATTCTTTTTGTCTGACTTCTTGCTGCTGTAGTTGTTGTTGTCTTTTTGGCGGTTGTCGCTGTTGCCGGTGCAGTCACCACGACCTTACAGGTTGCTTTCTTTCCACTTCCGTCCTTTGCCTTTACTGTAATTGTCGCTGTTCCTGCCTTCTTTCCAGTTACCTTTCCCTTTGCATTTACTGTTGCAATCTTTTTATTGGAAGAAGACCATTTCACTGACTTCTTCGTGGCATTTGACGGAGAAACCGTCGCTTTTAACGTCTTACTCTTTCCTTTTGTAAGATAAATCGTACTATAATTTAATCCCACTTTTATTACCTTTACTTTAGAAGCTGCCGGTTTTGTTTCTGTCTTTTTTGCTGTCGTTGAAGAAGAATTTCCTCCACTATTACTCCCCGTATCAATCGTCGGACTGACTACCGGCTTCGTTCCTGCTGAAATAGCCACATCACTCATATCATAAAGAAATGTCTCTCCATCCAAAAATCTACGGTAAGCAACTGTTGCATACAATCCCTGTTCCGTTGCCATTCCATCGATAATGCCACCGGCACCGCCACCATTATTCCCGGCATCAGCAGCTACATGCATAAATCCGCCTTCTGGCATATAATACTGGAATAATCCTGTCATCGGCCATTTCCCATTCTTAATAAAACGGACATCTTCCCCACAATCTATTCCAACGCCACAAAGAGCTGTGATAATCTGTGCCACACTTTCCGAAGTTTCTGTATTCATCGTGCCAAAACCACCACTGGAAAGCTGATTCTTTTCTATCCACGCAAGACCCTTGTCAATTGCCGCTGTAACATCCTCATATCCATCTTTATTATAATAAGAAGCCAGCGCCTGCATCGCCATTCCTGTCATATCGGAATCTCCGGTTGTTCCCATCAATGTCCAGCCACCATCCTGACACTGCATCCCTACAACCTTCTTAACAAGTAACTCCTCTGAGTTTTGCTGCACTGCAGAAGGGTCTTCTGGAATCTCATATGCCGGATTACTCTTTAATGCAATCAACGCCCAAATCGTGCCATTATTCCCCTGTCTGCTTACATTCTCATAATCTGACAGATACGCTAACAGATTATGTCCCATCACATCTCTTGCATCGACACCAATCGCTGTTAATGCAAGTATAAGCTTTGAATAATCTGAATACTTTGCTCTTGTAATCTGCCAGTCCTTGCTCTCACAGTATGCAATCACATTACTGTAAAAAAGATTTATATAAGATTCCGGCACATACAGCCCACTCCTTTTTAAACCAATAACATTCCATATGCTACTGTAATCCGGCTTCGTATCTTTACTTAAGATATAGCTTCTTACCTTAGATAAAACCGTATCAATATCCGGGCTTAAGACTTCCGCCTCTGCTTCCGTCTGCACTGCCACTCCTGATTCATCAGACTGTCCCTGTGCCGCATCTTCCTCTGCACCCCAAGCATAAAAACCATAACTTCTTCCAAGCTGCAAATTCTTACGGACAATCTTTCTCTCTTTTTTTGTTAATGTCTGCTCTTGTGTACTTTCCTGTACATCTGCATCTGTACTTGCTGATGCATCTGCATCTTCCCTGGTCTGCTGCTCCTCCTCTTCCGAAGACTCCGTCTCCTCCCTTTCTGATGTCTCGCTTTCCGATGTCTCACTTTCTGACATAGAAAAATCGCCTGTACTCTCTGCAGTAGAAGCGGCCGCGGCCGGTTCTGCCCCATTATCTGCCGCATATGCATAGTATGGAACTATAAATGCCACAAGCAGAGCAAAAAGTACAAGCGATATACATTTTCTTTTTAACCTTTGATACATCTTGTTCATTCTACCCTCTCCTTCACTCATTTTACAAAATATCCAAGAGAAATTGAGAGTTTTCCGTAGAAAAGAAAGGCCCATGCATTAGGTGCACAGGCCAAATACTTTTATAAAACTGTTACATTCTCTAGCCCAGATATTTGTTTTCATTCTAAAATCAAATGGCTGGCAATTCAGAATGAAAATAAGGAGCGTTCCCTAAGTGAGCCTGAGAAGCAAGCCATGTACATATTATAACATAGACTTTAAAAAAAATATGCCAACCAGACGGGTGTATTTGCTTCATTTTAGGAAATTAAGCGGGTGAAATTGTCCTACAATTATTTCACCTTCATTTTCTTTACATTTGAGTAATTACCGTAATAAGTTGTTCCTCCTGCTTTACGATAAGTACGGATCTTGAAGTAATAAGTTTTCTTTTTCTTTAGCTTTCCGGCTTTATAAGTCACTGTCTTATTTTTGGTAATTGTCTTCACTTTCTTATAGCCGCTGTTTTTCTTCATGGACTGGTATACTTCGTAGCCAGTTGCATTTTTTACTTTCTTCCACGTAATCTTCGCCTGATTCTTTTTCAACTTCTTAATGGATTTTATAGATGTTTTAGATGGGGTGTATTTCTTTTTCAGAGCTTCCTGCTGAGCTTTCTTTTTCGCGGCTTCTTCTGCCTTTTTCTTTGCCTCATCCTGGGTTTTCTTTTCAGCTTTCAGACTGACAATTTTCTTCTCAGCATCAGTTAATACTTTTAATGTATCTGCAGAAATAAGTTCCTTTTGTTCACTGGTTAACGCATTATAAGACTTTCTTGCCTCTGCTATCTGAGATTCTTTAGATAAATCTACTGTACCGATAGCGTTAATGGTTTTTGTCACACTTTCAGCAAATTTTGCATTATATTCTGCTCCCCACTGAAGAATTTCTTTCTCTGACGGAAGTGCAGAAAATACTTCTTTCATTTTCTTTTCTGTTGTATTCCAGTCAATCACTGCATTATATGCTTTCTGATAAGCCTGTTTATAACCATGTTCGTCACAGCTTGCTTTATACTTTAGCATTACTGCAAGTCGTTTTGTAATCGCATCCCTATCCGGTAATTTCAAATAATTGTTATCTTCTTCATCTGCAGGTTTTTCTCCGAGGTCTCTTCCATAACCGTAAAGCGTAAACTGCAAACGAATGATGTCTCCATCTTTTGGTTTTACCAAGGACATTCCTGTCGGAAATACATTGTTTACCGTATACATCCAACCAGACATATTACAATACGCGAATTCTCCTAATGCATAATGTCCCTTTTCATCGCCATACGGATTACCATCATTTTTTGTATTTGTAGGAATTGCTATAATTTGATTATTTGCATTTTTTATTGGTTTGAGCTGTCCGTTAGAAATTATAGAAGGAATCTTCAATCTTCCGGTATCTGCATAATAAATCTGTTCAAGATAAAATCCATCTTGTATCTTTCCCTTATTTTCGTAACCATATCCTTCTTGTGTAAGTACTCTATCCACTACAGATGCAATATTATCTGTATCATAAATATCTACCTGACATGGCTCTATTAAATACCCCTGTCCAATCGTAAAACGTTCAATTGAAAATGTAACGGTACCTGTTTTTTCTGCTGCTTTTACATCCTTTTGAAAAAAGAATGTACATGCTATCACAAATGCAAATGTCAGCATTGTCAGCAAATATTTTTTGTTTTTCTGCATTCGGTCTCACCTCTCACTTTATAAAGTACTGCAATTACCTTTCAGTTATCACTATAGTACCCTATTACAGAACAGGAACTGCTCCATCTAAGCAGTCCCTGCTCCTCATATCATCTGATATTTACTTCTTAATTGTAACTGTTTTTGCCTGACCTTTTCCTTTAAATACTTTTTTATAAGCTTTGTATTTTTTAGAAGGGACTTTAATGACTGCTTTTTTATTAATGCCCTTAAATGCTTTTGCCCCTACCTTTTTAATAATACTACTCTGTACAGTAATCTTCTTTAAATTCTTACATCCATAGAATGCTTTCTTTCCAATTGTTCTAACATTCTTTCCGACTACTACTGTTTTTATTTTCTTATTATTTTTAAATGCATTATCTGCGATAGTAGTTACTTTGTATACCTGCTTGCCTGATTTTACTGTTGCCGGAATTGTAATCTTTGCTGCCTTTTTATTTTTAGTTCCTTTATAAGAAACTGTTTTTGCTTTTACGTTTGTTACAACAAAAGTATTGGTTCCTACTATAAGTTTTGTTCCCTTCTTAACCGTCTTAGTTGTAGGCTGTGAAGGGTTTGTTGGGTTTGCTGGCTCTTTCTCTGCTTTTTTTACTGTTACCTTTACGGTCTTTTCCTTACCGGTATCCATTGCTTTTACGGTGATATCTGCTGTTCCAAGTTTCAGACCACTTACGGTTCCATCTTCTTTTACAGAAGCAATCGTATCATCAGAAGAAGTATATACTAATGTTTTATTAGTAGCATCTTCCGGTGTTACAGAAGCCTGTAATTTCATTGTTTTTCCTAAAGTTACATTTAATGTTTCCGGAACTGTGATATCAGAGGTTACAGTCATGTTGAAAGCTAAATCTGGATTTTCTGTGTTCTGGTACCATACAGTTTCTTCTACACCATCATTAGCATTTAAGGCATCTACTACTGTACGATCTTTGAACTGGGCTTCTGTCTGACCAATTGTTCCTTTTGGAGATACTATCTCAGAAGAATCCGTTTTAAAATAAACATTTGTATATTTATTACTCTCATTAAAAATAATATTGCCAGAAGCACTATTTACATTACCTAAATTATAACTATTAGAAACCGTTGTACCTGTATACTTACTACCTCCAGTAATTTTTGCAATAGCATCTACATTATCATCTTTAGAAACTATATTACCCCTATTATAACAATTATCTATAGCAGATGCTGTCCAGGCAGCATAACTTGTTTTGCAGGCAAGAATTCCTGCTACATAGCTATCACCCGTTACATCTCCATTATTTATGCAATTACTCACATTTCCACCGTTTATATTTCCATTTTTGTTTGTTTGAGATACAGAAGTAATTCCACTAACATTTGTTGTTCCTGTAACCGATGCGTTATTTATGGATTCTTCGATTATATTCCAACTAAATCCAGCTATACCAGCAACAGCACTTACGCCTTCAACGGTTGTTCCCTCTTGTGTGACAGCACCTTTAAAAATACTTTCGCTTGCATTATACTGCTCTTTATAATAACCTATTACCCCACCAATAGAATTTCTTCCTTTTACAGAACCTTGTACTCTTACATTTTGTATTGCATTTGCCTGTTCCTTTTTTTTATTTGAAGAACTTGCCCCCTGCATATAACCACATAAAAGACCTACTCTGTCATTAGCACCCGCATTTACCTCTGACTTTTCTACCTGACAGTTTGTAATTTTACCCGCCTCTATATTTCCTAACATTGCTCCTGCTCTTGGAGAACTATTATTCGCAGTAATCTTAGCATTCTTTACCTTACAGTTTTCAATATTAATATTTACTCCATAACTAACCAATGCCCCTGTTCCCCCCAATGTGTTAGGCACATTATTCTTAGTGTTGGTCACCTCTATATCGGCATTTTCAATCGTTACATTTTTTATAACTGCAGGTGTAATATTATAAGTTCCATCCTCCTTTTCGACTGATATTCCCTTGACCACTCCAAAAAGACCTGCTTTTATATAATTTGCATCTTCTATTTCTGATTCCTTTAAATTATAGATTGTATGGCCTTGGCCATCAAACTCACCATTAAATTCATATCCGTTTCCTATTGGAGTCCACTGTTCATTATTAAGGTCTATATCTTTTCCAAGTTTAATTTTACATTCTGAAAAAATATCTTCATTTTTATTTACAAGTTCTGCTAATCCCCTTAATTGTGCAGCCGTAGTAATTGTAAATTCTGTCTGTCCTTCTGTACGATTATCATACCAGGAAGTATCTACAGCGTCTGCTGCTTTTGCCTCTATCGTAATATTATTGCCAATCAATGTTCCCACTGGTGTAAATGGTGTAAATGCCATTGTACCTGCCATACATACTGCAAGTATTCTTGAATAAAACTTTCTCATTTTCTTTCCTTTCCGATACTTTCATAGCTTTGCCTTATTTTACAGTAACTTTACAATACCGGACAAGCCCATTACAGCTTACCCTTATCTTTGTTTTTCCTTTTTTCTTTCCTACCACCTTCCCTTTTTTGGTTACAGATGCAATCTTTGTATCTAAACTTTTATATTGTATCTTTCTTTTAGGGGATGCCACACTTTTTATCTGCACCGCTTTCCCCTTTTTGATAGTGATACTCTTTTTCTTAAGTTTCAACTGAACCTTCTTAATCACAAGATTATATTTATATCTCTTTCCTTTATAAGAAGCTGTGATTGTAACTTTTCCTGCTTTCTTTACGGTCAGCTTTCCGTTTTTAGATACTGCCGCTATTGTCCGTTTACTTGATTTCCACTTTATCTTTTCCGCCTTAACTGCCTTATTATTTACGAATAGTGCCAGAGAATACGTCTGTTTCTTTCCGTTAAAATAAATTGTTTTTTTCAAAGATTTTTTCTTCAAAACAATCTTTTTATAAGAAGTCTTCTTGGTCTCTGTCTTTTTCGCCGGCTGCGGCTGTGCCGGTTTTAATGGCTGTTTCTGCAGGGATTCTATCTGGCTCTCTGCAGCCTCTAATACTGAAAGATTATCTACCAGATTTTTCTGTGCATCTGTCAGTCCGTCATAGGCACGTCTTGCTGCTTCTACCTTTTCTTTATCGGATAAAGTAACTTTTTTCAGTGCATTAATCTGTGTGATTACGGTATTGGCAAATTCCTGATTTTCCTGTACTTTTTTCAGAGAAAGGATTTCCTTTTCCTCTTCAAGCAACGTCTCATAATTTGTCACGCGGTATGGGTTTTCCAGTGCATCATATGCCTTTCTTGCCACTTTTACTGCTACCTCATCTGACAGATCTGAAATGATTGAAGCATCGTCAATCTTCTTTACGACCTCCTCTGTTTTTTCCTGCTGTGCAAGTAGCTGCTGGTATGTATCCGCTGCCTCAGAAAGCCGTTCTTTTATCTCGTCAGGAAGAAGCTTCTTCGCATCTTCTGACAGCATATCATAAGCATCTTTTACTTCCTGATAAGATTCTGCACCTGTTATGGTAACATCTCCCATCTGCTCTGTTCCATATACCACTTCCTGCACATTATCAAACTCTGCCTGCCATACAGAAAAAGCTTCTTCCGCCTGCTGTAACAGGGCATATTCTTCTGTAACTGTCAGTTTATCTTCCTCTGTGAGAAGCTCGTACAGTATCTCTGCACGTTCTATCACTGCCTGTTCTTCTATACCGAAGCCTGTGATTTCTCCCACTGCCTGTTTAAATTCTTCAACAGAAGCTTCTGTTTTCTCAGACAGTTCATACTGGACAAGGGCTGTCTTTGCCGCTGATAAGTCCATATAATTAGAAAGCATAAGCCTAAAATATGCATATTCCTGCTCTTTTTCTTTTATATAGTTTTCCGCCTTTTGCACTGCCTCTCTTACAGCATCGGCATTCTCAGCAGTGATGTCCGCACTTTCTCCATATGCAGTATCAATCTGACCAATCTCATAAGAAGCCTTATCTACGACATCATATATGATATTCTCATGCTGAAGGTTCGCATAAATCTTTTCTCCATCTTCTAACTGTATGTAGTTAGAAACCATTCTTTTTGCCTCGTCATTCTCTAATGCATCGTAGGCAGTTCTTGCCTGTCTTAAATCATCTGCACTGTTTGCTGTAACTCTTCCTATCTTGTCAATTAGGTCTGAGACCTTGTGCGCCGCCTCTTTGTTCTCTTCCTGCTGCTGTAACTTTTTAAGACCGTCTTCCTGCTCCTTTAACTTATCAATATTTGTAACAAAAGTTTTCTGGCTGTCTGTCAGACTCTCATAGGCAGCTCTGACGGATTCAATATCTTCCTCAGAATCCAAAGTCACAATCTCCCCAAGTGCCTTTATCGCCTGCACGACATTATCGGCAGTCTTGGCATCTTTTAGCTTTGTCTCTGCTTTAGATAAGATCTGGAACGCTTTCTGTACTGCATCTTCCTTCTTCTGCTGTTCATTCAGGAAATCATATGCCTTTCTGGCTCTCTCTATCTTTGCCGTCTTTGTCAGGTTGACTTTTCCTATCTTTTCTGTCTTTTCAAGGAATGTGTCGATTCCATTCACATACTGATGTGCTTTATCAAGCACATCTGCATTAGTCACATAGTGGAACAGGCGCTTCTCCTTTAATACATCATACTGTTTCTTGATGGAATCCAGTTTTGTCTTATCCTTATAACTGTAGGAAGAAATCGAGTCAATTGCTTTTATAACAGCATTCACCTGTTCTCTTTCTTTAGCAGTTCCAAGAAATACTCCCGGCTTCACACTCTCGTCCACTGCATACATTGCTTCCTGAAGGGCATAATAGGCATCTCCATGCTCTGAAGTAACATTGTTCTCATCCGCATATTTTTCTGCCTCCTCATATGCTTTTTGTAATGCCTCCCGCTTTGTGCCCTCCGTAATCGTTCCTGCAAGCAGTTTTTCTGCTTTATCAAGAAGCTTCTTATATCTTGATGGTGTCAGATAATATCTTGTGTACACATTTGAACCATTGTACAGGTCTCCCACTGCAATAACCGCATCTTTATTCCAGCCTCCCTGGGAAGGATTCTCCGGAGAGTAGAACCAGCCTCCGGTACTTAACTGATATTTTTCTAAAACACTTACCGGGTCAGCTCCATTCCGTCCTTTCCATTCATTTTTCCCAGTATCAATTCCTATAGCAGTCAGCCCTGTCACCATACAGGCATGTGACATAATATTCCGATTCGTATAATAAAAGTTCTCAAAAACCCCTGTCACATCAATTCCATTCATATCCGTAGTCTTCTGTATCTGAATATCCTTCACTGACTGGATTAATTTTGCATACTCTTTGTCCGTAAACGTATCTTTATACAATGACGTCGCATATAAAGCCCAGCCTCTCATATCCAAATCAAATGTTTCAGAAAGAGCCTGCTTCTTTACGATTTCCACTGTTTCCTTTGGAACGGGCGCCCCCGCCGCCTGAAGTGCTGATAACGCCCATATATTAGCCGAGTACATCCCAAAATCACCACTATTGTTAAATTCCTGTAATTTCTTTACATAATTTACTCCCAGATAATCATACGGATTCTCTCCTGACATAACCAGTTCCAAAATGACCGCTGAATAATCTGTAGATTGACTAAAATTCTTTTTCAGCACATTATAGCCAAGCATACCATTTAGATACTTTTCTCCTAAAGCGGCCGCTCCAAATGTCTTCCAATAATCAGCTCCTTCTTGCTGAGTAAGATACTTGACATACCCGTTTTTCTCCATTTTTTTAATCATGTCAGATGCACGCTGCTTTGTTTCCGACGATATTCCTTCTTCTTTTTCTCCGACAAAATATGCAGAATAACTGACAGATTTTCCATTTTGGGAAGTCACCTCCCATTGAATCTCTCTTACACCTTTCTCTGCCTCTAACTCATATTTTCCACTTTGTGTTATCGTATCTTTTAACTGCCGGTCTTCATATATTCTTACTGTAGTCCCGTTCATTGTCTCATAAGAGAACTTTATCTTTCCCGAAGATTCTTTCATTTTCACATAATATTCTCTGGTTATTGGCGTATACTTTTCTTCCATCGTGCCTCCGGAAATCACTTCCAGATTCTTCAAATCAGTACCGCCCGCACTCCATTTGATATAGATTCTCTCTGTATCAGTCTGTTTTCCATCAGCAGAAGTCACTTTCACATCAAAATAATCTTGTGCACTACTCAAATGCTTAAAATATCCACCAAGCAATTCCGAACTATTATCCACCCATACTGATGCTCCAGAATCTGCCGGTACTGCATTTATCCAAATATATGGTTCATCTGCTTTCATGGAAATCTCCTTATAGGTCTTTCCATCGGCATTCGTCTTTTCATTTACCGGAATATTAGCGAATAATCCCTTTCCTTCTCCCATATTGTAGGCAGCCTGATAACATTCTATTTTTTTTAGTGATGCATCGGAACTTTTTGTTATCTTATAATCTTCATCGCCATCCCAATATAATATATATATATATGAAGTTCCGTTTACATCTCTATCTCTTACTTTTTTCGCCTGGTCAGGGCTGGTTCCTGACAAAAAAATAATATTTATCCCTTTCCTTAACTTTAACTCCGGACTCTTTTCCGTCTGATGAACCTGATACCATTCTCCCCCATTAATGCATACCATTTTTGACTTATTCCGATAAAAATGGTAATTATAATAAATCATCTGCCTCTCACTATAGTCATTCACAGATGTTATATCTGGCAAGTCCGGAGACAATGCATAAGTATTTGTGTTTTCCTGTTCAGGATAATTATTGTCATAAGACATCCGTATGGAATGAATATCTGACGGAACTTCTATTACATCCCTATCTTCTAACTTATAATTTTTTAATCCAAAAATGCGTTTTCCCGTACTCCAAGTTAATTTGTCCGAAAACTTATCTATCTTTTTTGTTTGTTTATCACTCCCATCATACAAATCGATGTGATCCCTTACTCCTTTCATCGATGTGTCGGTCCAGTCATCATAATCTTCGTTATTACGATCGGTAACTTCTGTAATAATAGTACAATGTGTCTCCTCGTTCTTGTCACATACTATCACGTCAAAAACCTGAGCTCTGAAAACTGGAAAGCTATCTTCTGTATGAAATACATTGCCTTCTTCTCGTATATACTGTGGATATTTAGATAAACTCTCCCCTTTATTGAGTGAAAAAGTGCCATATGTTGTATTTTCTGGAAGACAGTATGCCAATTCTGTGTTGATACTTTCTTTTGTTATTTTCTTTCCATTCTCCCACTGCCGCATCTCCGATATATATGCCGTATCTGAAGAAAGCGTGCCAGAAAATCCATAGTACCAAAAAGTCCCCCCTGAATAAGCATCTCCACTAACTCCCACCGTCTCAGAAAGCACTTCATTTTGAACATAAATATTATTTTCCTCATCAATCGGAGTGCATCTCCAGATTAATTCTCCTCCATACGGTCCATTTTTCCGAATCATATATAATTCTTTAAATACATTTTTTGTAGATGTATTAGTATTCTCCTGTGCCGAAACAGCTACAGGCACTGCTGCTATAAAAAGGAAGCATATGATTATGCTCAACAGATATTTTTCTATTATTTTTTTCATTACCTCTCCCGTCCACTTAAACGCTATATTTCTATATAGAGAACAGAGCTGCAACACCATCTTCCCAGTGCTACAGCCCCTTCTCTCATTTTATGTTATTATTATGTAACTTTTAATAGTCCATATAAGTATAGGTTACTTTTACCGACTGAATATTAGAAGCTAAGTAGTTCGTAGCATAATTTTGTGCAGAAACATATTTTTCTGCCCCGTCATCCTTAATTGAAACTTCCCAGTAATAATATCTTGTTTTACCAGAATCAAGTTTTTTAGAATCGCTCTTTGTTCCATTAAATTCATCAAATGCTATTCCATATACTCCAGTTCCTTCCCATGTTGTAGTATCTAAATACTCCACTGCTTTAAAACTGTTTACTTTACCTGTTGCATACAGCGCATCAAATGCTGTTGCTACTCCATAGTTTTCAATTTCATTGGTGTCAGGCTGACTATATTTATACGTCTGTCCATCTGTTCCTGTATATGAACCATCCGCATTTAAATATACTGGAATCTTATCTTCGGCATTACCATCGCCATTAGTATCAATCTCTACTAAAATTGTATACTTTCCATCAGCAGATGGTGTTGCTGCCATAGATGTTACACCAAGTCCCATCATCATAACTACTGCGAGCATCACTGCGAGCATTCTTTTTAAAGTCTTCATAAGTTTTCCTCCTTTAGAAACTCCGCTATTTAGATAGCATTCTTTGGTTTTGTCTACATGTTACTAATGGGTCGCGACTCCCATTGCCAACGGATAGCTCCTTTAGCAATATATTGATTTAAAACAACTTCTATACGATTTATCTGCTTATGTGCTTTCTCTACTGAACCTTTTTTTATTGTGGTCTCAACTACTCTCACATTATTATCTGCATATGAAATAACTGTATATTGTTGTTTTACCTCCTTTGATATTACCTGTTTGAAAATTACAGATATTTGCAATTTCCAAACGCTGTGTCAGGATTTTATGTGTGGAACTTTCGGATAGAAATCATTAGATAAAAACAAATAAACTGAGACTTGCTTTTCGACTTCTGTAAAGATTTCTCTAAACGTATCGAATGAATGTACTCAGCACTCCCACCCAAAGTCCTGTTCATTAGAATTCTATTTTAAATATCCTGACTTAAGCTTCTTCTGCCTTTTCACACCTTCCCGGAAGATCCAGTGGTATTTGTGAGGGCATCCGCTTTCACAGTAGGGGTAAGCCTGTGTGGTTTGTACCAACTTTCTTAAAATAGAATGTATTTTTTTGTACATTTATTATAACATAGCTTTTCTAAAAAGTATTCCAACCAGACGGATGTCTTTTCGTCATTTTGGAACCTTTTTTAGATTTTTTTAAAAAATGCTTGACATTTTTTGCAGAAAAAATCCCGTCAGACTGAATGATCTGACGGGGTATTTTTATTATTTTACTCTTATCGGAACATATATGTATACTTTTTTATTGATGTATCTTTCAAAAGTAAAGTTCTGTAAAGAGACCATATCGCGGTGTTCTTTTATCCAGCCATAAAAAACACACCGGGAAAACATACGGATGGTATCTGCGAGATTATCCACATCGCTTTCGCGGTCTGTTTCAAATACGGCAAATCGTCCGGCGGCTATCTCTATTTTCACAGCATCGTCCGGCACATTCGTGAAGTTGTTTACAACCGGTCCAAGGACATATTGAATATTGATACATTCCGGGTCATGATACCACATGGCAATCTTATCATTTCCATTCGCACTTCCGGCTACAGAGTTCATTTTCTTGAAGTATGGTGAGTCTTCATCGAGCCAGAATGCTATCTGTGCCGGTATATCTACTTCCCGTCCACGATTTGGGATGATCGTCCAGCCAACCATTTTGATATCATCAACGTCCATAAAGGATACTTTCATTTTATCTTTATATTCTGAGTAAAACTGATTTAAGTCAACAACTTCTGTGTTTGCTTTAGCATATTTGGAAGGACTAGTACAAAAGGCTTTGCGGAAGGCTTTATCAAATCCATTTCTCGACTTAAAACCATATTTTTTTGCTAAACTGGCTACCTTGACACCCTGACGTAATTCTCTGGCTGCTTTTTGTATTTTCCTCTGACTGATATACGCACTAAGTCCCATTCCAAAATCATCCTGAAAGGCTTTGCGAAAATAGTCTCTGGAATAGTTAAAATGTTCCGCCATCATCTCTGGTGTGATATCTTCTGTAATATGCTCATCAATGTAATTGATCCATGCAATATTCTGAAATTCCATCCGGTAATACTTTGCCGGAACAACGCCGTATTCTTTGCGAAATGCATTAGAAAAAACGCTATAACTTGCAAATTGATATTTGGCACATACTTTTTCCGGATTCTTTCCTTCTTTTAATTCTTCTGCAGCAAAGTACAGCTTTCTCTGTTTTATGTAATCGGTGATTCTCGTTTCATAATAAAGCTGGAAAATATTTTTTAAGTGTTTCTCGGAATAATGAAACAGCTTTGCAAGACCTTTTGCTGTTAAATTCTCCGTAATATGCTCATCAATATAACTAATCCACTCGTCAACTCCATAAATCTTTTTCTCCTCTTTTTTATTTTTCATTACATAATCCGAATGCATTCTTTTTTTAAGAGGAAGATATACTGAGTACAGTCCGTTTTCAAAAGAAATAAAATACATTTTCCGATTGTCATAGTGCATTTCACTTTGCTTTATCCAGTCACATAACGCATATTTTATCAACATTTTTATAATATCCGGTGCCTGTTTATCCCAATATTGCTCTTTTAACGTAAAAACTGCATAATCCGATGCCCCAATATCAATTCTCTTCTTTTCACTTTCCTTTCCGGCATCTTTTGGAACTTCCTGCCCAATCATATAAAAGAAATGGTATGAATCATCATGCCACCAAAACTGCATATACTCTCCGGCACGCTCCCTCTCCTTCCACTTTTCCTTTACATCCTTCTCGATATATTCCATTCCGTTTTGAAAAATATCGCCTTCTAAAGGCAGCATATCTGCCTCTACTGTCTGTGCCATTCTTCTCACAACTTTATATTCTATCATAGAACTATCAGGAATCCGTTCAAATGGAAGGACTTGATTTGTATAATCCTCTTCAATATTTAATCCCTGCACCTGTTCCCTGATTGTATCAAGAGAATTGTCAAAGAAAATGTCAGCCAGATAAAGGAATTCCTGCGTAGAGTATGCCAGTCTGCTTGCCAGATCTTTTACCGAAATGCTGTTATCTGTCTGAAGGCACAAAAGAGTGTCTCTCATACGTTCCCATAAAGCTGATTCTTCCTCCGGAAGTGAGGAAAATGTTTTTGTCTCATTCACTGTGTTCATTTTCTCTATCCTTCTATTATTTCTATTTCTTTTTCTTTCATTTTCTCTGTTATTTTATCTCAGTCGAGAAGACTCCCACCTCCTTCAGGTGGTGAGTGACAGCAAATTTGTCTCAGTGGGAGTCCAATCTCCGACTGAGATAAACGCTCCGCGAGGATGCGCAGTGATTCTGTAAAGAATATGTCAGCTTATGCTGACCAGAATCACGCGCCAAGTCTCGCAGTTGCTCGACTTGAATATTATTTTTTTAATATCCAAATGTTTTTTAGTTATATTGTAAATCACCACTAACATTCTGTCAATTTACAACTCCCACTACGGACAATCTCTATTCTTCAGATAAACTTCGCAACTCTGGAAAAGTCTTTTTTCTTTTCTCTGATACAATATTTATAAAACATAACCTGTGTATTGGTGTATGATATTTATATTCAAGTCGAGCAGTCGCACCGACTGCACTCATAGAAACTGCGGAAAGGAGAGATCGTGAATAAAAATAATTCTTTAGAAGTAATAAAAGATTGTACTACATACATAAAAAATCACCTTCAAGACACATTAACAGCAGAATCTCTGGCTTCCCGCTATGGTTACTCTCTTTATCATTTCTGCCACATTTTTAAAATCTGCTGTGATATGTCACCGGGAAAATACATACGCCTTCTCCGTTTGGAAAAAGCAAAAAAGGATATTTTATCTGGAATGAGTATCACACAGGCCGGATTTGATAATGGCTTTGAAACCAGTTCCGGTTTTTCTAAAGCATTTCGCAAAGAATATGGTATTAGCGCACGAGAATATTTAAAACAAAATAAAGAAAGTGAGGTTCTTATTATGCTACACGTTGAAATTAAAGCATTACGGTCACAGACAGCACTTGGGTACGAGATTCCCGGCGAATATGACAGTGATTACAGCAAATCCGGTGCTTACTGGAATCACATTAATTTTAAAGAATACCCTGCCTATCCAGAAGGAATCCATGATTATGGCGAAGTTGGACTATGGACCCATCCCGACCATATCAGCGGTGAATTACACTATTTCTTTGGCTTTTTAACTGACTCTACAGAAATTCCGGATGGTTTCCATAAGGTGGAGATTCCTGCCGGACGATACGCAATTTTTACAATTAAATCACAGGAAACTCCTGAAAAAGTAGCGGATGCTGTACGGGATGGCTGGCGTTACGTCTTTACCGAATGGCTCTGTACGCAAAAAGAGTATAAAATATCACATCAGGGGATGTGTTTTGAATGCTATCAGGGAGAAGAAGCATATCTTTATCTACCAGTGATTGATTTGTAGATTTGGTAATAGACGAAAAAAGAAAAAACAATACATCCCTTCTGCTCTATAGTCGCTGTGTTTATGATGCTCGTTCGCATCTTAAACACGCTCCCAAGCCGCATCTGGGATATATTATTTTTTCTTTTTTCGTCTATACCAAATTTACAAATCAGGATTTAATTTTTAATATTGGTAAATATAAGATGTATGGTATAATAAAGTGAAATGTATAAAAATAAAAAAACTCGCCTAAGCGAGTTTAGTCCACAACCGCGTGGAACCCCGAAGGGTGACTACGAAAATTCGTTATTTGAACATGTAGTGTATCTCATATGGTAATCTATTGAGATATATTTATTATAGGGGGAGTAAAGTCTTTTGTCAAGAAGGGAGAAAGGTACAAATGAGTAAAAAATATTATTTAGGATTGGATATTGGAACGAATTCTGTAGGATGGGCTGTGACAGATGAAAATTATAATCTTTGTAAATATGCTGGTAAGCGGATGTGGGGAATTCGTTTATTCGAAGGTGGAGAAACAGCAGAGCAACGAAGAATAAGTCGTTCGAATCGTCGTAGGCTTTCCAGAAAGAAACAGAGAATTGATTTATTACAGGAGTTATTTGCAGAAGAAATTGCAAAAATAGACCCTACATTTTTTATTCGATTAAATGAAAGTAGATTACATTTAGAAGACAAGTCTACAGGAGAGAAATTTCCGTTATTTACAGATAAAGATTATACAGATATTCAATATTATAAAGAGTATCCAACGATGTATCATTTAAGAAAGGAATTAATAGAAAATCCAAAAGCACATGATATACGCCTGGTGTATTTGGCATGTCATCACATATTGAAAAATAGAGGGCATTTTTTAATTAATGGAAGTTTTAGTGATGTGAAAAAATTATCATCTGTTTGTGAAAGTATGTTAAATTCATTTAATGGGATTTCTAAATATCAGATTGAAATAAATGATATAGAGAGATTAGAAGAAATTTTGAGCGATAGGAAAAAACAAAAATCTGTGAAAGCGAAAGAACTTATTCAAATATTTGAATGTGGACCATGTGAAGATAAAACGGATGAGAAAACTTGTAAAGCGATCGTTTCTAATTTGTGTAAATGGTTGACTGGATTAAAAGGAAATATAAATAGTATTTTTGATATGCAATTTGAAGAAATAGATACAAGTAGTTTTTCATTTACAGAGCCTAAATATGAAGATACAATTAGTGCAGCTTTGGAAGAAAAATATCCAGATTATGCAGATGTGATACAAAAGATAAAGACGGTGTATGATTGGAGTGTCTTAGTTGAGATTATGGCAGGAGAGGATTATCTGTCCTTTGCAAAAGTTAATGCATATAACAAACACAAGGAAAATTTATGCATTTTAAAAGAAGTTATTAGAAAATACTGCGACTCCGAAATGTATCATAAATTTTTTAATGGCTTCGATGAAAAGAATGGTTATGGAAATTACATTGGCTCTATTTATAAAAATGGACATAGCTATGCGATGAAAAAATGTAGTACAGAAGATTTTTATAAGACATTAGGAAAAATTCTGGATAAAATACAGCCAGAGAAAGAAGACGAGAATGTATTAGAAGAATTAAAAGTTGAAGTGAAAAATCAAACCTTGTTACCATTGGCGAGAACAACGGCTAATGGAACAATTCCAAATCAGGTACATATTCAGGAATTGAAAGCAATTTTAGATAATGCTAAGAAGTATTTACCATTTTTGAATGAAAAAGATGAGTATGGGACAGTAGCAGAGAAAATTATAAGTATTGCAAAATTTAGAATCCCATACTATGTAGGACCTCTTAGTACACGTCATAAAGAACAGGGAGCTAATTCATGGATTGTTCGTAAGCAAGAGGGAAGGATTTATCCATGGAACTTTGAAGAAATGGTAGATTTGGAGCAGTCTAATAAAGAATTTATTCAGCGTATGACAAATAAATGTACACATCTTATCGGAGAAGATGTTTTGCCGAAGAATTCGTTATTATATTCAAGATATATGGTATTAAATGAACTGAATAATTTAAGAATTCGCGGAAATAAGATTTCTGTAAATTTAAAGCAGGAGCTTTATAAAGAATTATTTTGTACAAAAGCAAAAGTTACCGGGAAAGGACTTTTTAATTATCTAAAGAAAGAGGATGAAGAGTTAGCGTTAGAAGATATTAGCGGTTTTGATATAGATTTCAAATCTTCATTAACTTCATATTTGGATTTCAAAAAACAAATTTTAGGAGAAGAGATAGAAAAAGACAAATATAAGGATATCGTAGAAAATATTATCAAATGGAAAACGATTTATGACGATGATTCCAAAATGATGAAAAAAATGATAGAGAGGGAATATCCAAATGTATTTAGTAAGGATCAGATAAAGAAAATCTGTCGTTTTAAATATAGTGGATGGGGAAATTTTTCTCTTAGTTTCTTGAATGGGATTCGTGGAGCAGATAGGGAAACGGGAGAAAACTTTACAATTATAGAAGCTTTATGGAAGACAAATTATAATCTTATGCAGCTTTTAAGCAAGCAGTTTACTTTTAGAGAAGAAATCGATTTAATTAATGCAGATAAAGTAGGAAAAATTGATAAAGTTAGTTATGACAATACGGTAAAAGATTTAATTGTGTCTCCAGCTAATAAACGTGCGATATGGCAGACAGTTCAGATTACAGAAGAAATTAAAAAAGTCATGAAATGTAAGCCTGAAAGAATCTTTATTGAAATGGCACGAGGAGGAGAAAAAGAGAAAAGGCGAACAGTTTCCAGAAAGGCAAGATTATTAGAGTTGTACGCAGCTTGCAAAGATGATGTTCGGGACTGGACAAAAGAAATTGAGAATAGAGAGGAACGAGAGTTTAACAGTAAGAAACTTTATTTATATTATACGCAGATGGGACGTTGTATGTATTCTGGTGAAGAAATTGATATAGATGAATTGATGCAAAAAAACTCTAAATGGGACATAGACCATATTTATCCACAATCGAAAATTAAAGATGATAGTATTGATAATATGGTTTTAGCGAAGAAGGTGATAAATAATAGTAAACAGAATAAATTATTGTCACCAGATATTCGCATAAAAATGAAAAAATATTGGAATACGTTGTACAAAGGTAATTTCATATCTAAAAAGAAATACGACCGTTTAACCCGAACAGAAGATTTCACTAATGAAGAGTTGTCAGGATTTATTGAAAGACAAATAGTAGAAACAAGGCAATCATCAAAAGCGGTGGCAGAATTATTGAATCGTTTATATGAACATTCCGAAATTGTTTATGTAAAAGCAGGTTTAGTTTCAGATTTTCGACATGATAATAAATTGCTAAAATCTAGAAGGATTAATGATTATCATCATGCGAAAGATGCATTTTTAAATATTGTAGTTGGAAATGTTTACAATGCGAAATTCACATCAAATCCTAGAAAGTGGATTAAAGAAAACAGAGGTACGAATTATAGTATACGACGAGTATTCGATTATAATGTAAAACGTGGAAATACGGTTGTCTGGCAGGGGGTAAAAGATGCTGGACACAGTATTGAAGCAATCAGAAAGACAATGGCACGAAACGATATTTTATATACAGAATATACTTATTGTGATAAGGGAGAACTTTTTAATGCAACGCTGGTTAGGAAGGGAAATGATAAGGCAATAAATTTAAAAAAAGATCTTGATTCGGTAAAATATGGTGGATATAATACTCCGAAAACATCAGCATTTGCATTTATAGAGTTTGATGGCAAAAAGAAAGAACGGAAAAATCACATTGTAGAAATTCCTGTGTATATTGTTAATATAGCAAGTAGACAGCCAGATACAATTAAAGAATATTTAGAACAGAAAAAAGGATATAAAAATGTTGTTGTAAAGAAATATCCGATTAAAAAGAATGCATTGATAAAGGTAGATGGATATTTGGCGAGGTTAAGGGGAGCAACAGAGAAAGATGTTTTGTTAAAAAATGCGGTACAGTTAGTTTTGAGGGATGAATATAGTGAGAATATTAGAAAGGTAGAAAAATATTTAGAGAATAATATACAATACCAAGCAGATTCAAAATTTGAAGGCTTTACACAGGAAGATTTGAATGATTTATATGATGAATTATATATTAAGTTAAAAGAAAGTATTTATAACAAACGTCCGGCAAATCAATTAGGTACGCTAGAAAAGGGAAGAGAAAAATATAGAGCAATAGGAGATTTGCGAGAAAAAGCAAAAATAATAAATAATATTCTTGCATTATTTCAATGTGATGCAACCACATCAACGAATCTTAAAGAAATTGGCGGAACTGCAAATGCAGGTAATATGGCATACAATAAAAACACATTACCAACTAAAAAGTTAATATTAATTCATCAATCTGTTACAGGCCTATTTGAAACAGAAGAGGAATTGGTATGAGTTGGAGAACGGTGGTTGTTACGGGTAATGCAAAGCTAGATTATAAGATGGATTATCTGGTAGTCCGAAAAGCAGAGGCAACCACACGCATATTTATAGGAGAAATTGGTCTGTTGATTATTGAGTCAACAGCCGTTTCTCTAACGACAATGTTGTTAAGCGAATTAATAAAGCATAAAATAAAAGTGGTATTTTGTGATGAAAAACATAATCCGCAATCTGAATTAATATCATATTACGGTAGTCATGATACCAGTGCCAAAATAAGGACTCAGATACAATGGACACGAGAAGTAAAAGAAAACGTATGGACAGAAATTGTAGCTGAAAAGGTAAAGCAGCAAAGTGAACATTTGAAGAAATGTGAATTGAAAGTTCCTGCTGATATGTTAAAACAATATATTGAAGAAATGGAATTGGGTGATAAAACAAACAGAGAGGGGCATGCAGCAAAGGTTTATTTTAATGCTTTATTTGGAATAGACTTTTCCAGAAGTAAGGATTGTGCGATAAACGCAGCATTAAATTACGGATATGGAATTTTATTATCTTGTTTTAACAGAGAAGTGATTGCAAATGGATATATTACCCAATTGGGATTGTTTCATAACAATATGTTTAATCAATTTAATTTATCTTCTGATCTGATGGAACCGTTTCGTATTCTTGTTGACCGTATTGTAGTAAAGAATAAGCCAGAGAAATTTGATTCGGAAGAAAAAATGAATTTTATATATATGTTAGAAGACGAAGTAATGATTGATGGAAAACATCAGTATATCAGTAATGCTATAAAAATATATTGTAAAAGTATTTTTGATGCATTAAATGAAAATGATGTTTCTTTAATTAAATTTTATGAAGTGATATGAGTTATAGATTTATGAGAGTGATTGTGTTTTTTGATTTGCCGACACTTACTTTAGAAGATAAAAAAGAATATCGGAATTTTAGAAAGTTTCTTTTAAAAAGAGGTTTTGCTATGATGCAGGAAAGTGTGTATAGCAAGTTGGCATTAAATACGACAGTAGCGAATGGTATTGTAGCAAGTGTAAAAGAACATAAACCGAAAGACGGACTTGTACAAATGCTTGTTATTACCGAAAAACAATATTCCAAAATGGAATATGTAGTTGGAGAAAAAGGCTCTACGATTATTGATTCAGACCAGAGGACGATTATATTATGATATTTGTTAGTCATCAAAATGGAATAGAAAGTGATTTGATAACAGGAAGAATAAATGCACTTATTTTAGAAGATTCGGAAGAATATACTTATTTAGTTGAAGCTTTATGGAATCAAATTCATAGAATAGAGGAAAAATTGCTTTTCTATGGAAAAGAAAATGAATTACTTGATATGAGTAAGCGCTGTGATATTATTTTTTCTCCAAGAGATTTGAGTTTTCAAAATTCTAAAATCTCCAAAAAGTTATTTGCTTATCTTACAGAGCAAATACAAATGAGTGGATTAAATGATGAAATCATAAAAAATCATGCAGAATTATTACAACTTATGGACGAAGTAAAAAATATTTCGGAATATCCTATTTGCATAGAGGAAGAATACAGTCTTTCTGATATTTTAAAAAATGTAGGAATAAAATTAGTAGATCCAGAGGGGAGTTTCTGTGAGAAGTTAATAGATTATGCCAAAATAAATTATGATTTCTTAAAAATTGATGTATTATTTCTGGTGGGATGTAAGGCTTATTTAAAGGAAAGTGATTATTATCATTTAGAAAAATGGACAGAATATCAGTGTATTACGATAGTGCTTATAGAAAATGATGATAACAGATTGCCATTAGGCATAAATAAGTATATAATTGATAAAGATAAGTGTGTTATATACTAAGCCATATGGAAATATAACGTGCCTCGTAGTGGCATGACTTAAAAATTGAGGTTTGAGAGTAGTGTAAATTCATATGGTAGAAAAACGTGATTGTACCCTCTTTGTCGGTGACCGCAGTTTGAGAGTAGTGTAAATTCATATGGTAGAAAAACTCGACGGACAGCAATATATTGCAGATTATGGTTTGAGAGTAGTGTAAATTCATATGGTAGAAAAACTACAAAATCATTCATTCGCTTATTATCCCCGTTTGAGAGTAGTGTAAATTCATATGGTAGAAAAACTCTTGTATTGGATAGCTATATACTCCCGTAGTTTGAGAGTAGTGTAAATTCATATGGTAGAAAAACTGTTCGTCAGCCGATAAGCCGGCTTGGGCAGTTTGAGAGTAGTGTAAATTCATATGGTAGAAAAACCAAAAATATTAGTATGCAGGCGGTAAAAGGTTTGAGAGTAGTGTAAATTCATATGGTAGAAAAACGATAATTGACCACCAGTTTTCGTTTCGGCTGTTTGAGAGTAGTGTAAATTCATATGGTAGAAAAACCTAGGTAGTATTTTATCCGCTTAGAGCGTGGTTTGAGAGTAGTGTAAATTCATATGGTAGAAAAACGGCGGTTCCTGCTTTTGAGAAGGTCTGGAAGTTTGAGAGTAGTGTAAATTCATATGGTAGAAAAACGAAGTTCTCGACATAAAGATTCAAGTGTATGTTTGAGAGTAGTGTAAATTCATATGGTAGAAAAACAGAATTATTCAGAGAGCAGTTAAAGAAGCAGTTTGAGAGTAGTGTAAATTCATATGGTAGAAAAACGCGGTTCGTGGAACCTCATGTAGTACCGGTGTTTGAGAGTAGTGTAAATTCATATGGTAGAAAAACCAGGAATCACAGTGCGAAAAGCTGGAGTGGGTTTGAGAGTAGTGTAAATTCATATGGTAGAAAAACTGGAGGAACGAACGATATAGCAAGAAATGAGTTTGAGAGTAGTGTAGATTCATATGGTAGAAAACATTACTAGTATCGAAATTACTAAGGTCAAGTTTGAGAGTAGTGTAAATTCATACTTTAACCAACTGAACCCATTGCTGCAACCGATAGTCAGCAGCAACCGCTGTAGTAATAGAACTCATAGGAAATGCCTCCTAACCAGTCCTAAAAGTTGAGTACTGAACTTTTAAGACGTTTAATAATCATAGGACTATTATGGCACTGGTTGGAGGTAAAATCCAGATACGGACTATCTACCACTTACGTCTTTCATCATCTTTCTCATGTTATCATAATTTTACAGCACCGTTTGACTAGCAACATTTAATAGTAACTGATTCAACTGGAATACACAAATCAATTAGCTCTTTTCTGTTAATCGAAAAAAAGTACCATGATAACCACTTGCTCTTTTCTAACGCTTTACGAAATTCAAAATAGCCTTCTCCTTTTAAAAATGTGCTTAATTGCTCCATATAATCTTTGTAAATTACCTCTACCCGCACTACATTACTATATTCATACATAACAATATCTATATCCTTTGCCCAAACAAAGTATTCTTGATAATGTAATTCATCTCCCTTTTTTAACATATAACATATCTTTTCCAGAAAACAATCACCTATTTTTCTTGTCCCCTCACAATTAAAATGTATTATTCCATTTTTCATTAACTGATGTTTTCTCCTTAAAAACAAAAAATCATCATCATAATTTGCAATAAACATAGGTTTCATAACTTTATCTATATTAAATACACTTCCCAACATCTCATCTTTTGTCAACTCATATCTAAGAAAGAACTCATCTGGTACTGCTCCTATTCTATCTTTAGTTTTCATACTACTATTATTCCTTGCATGAATACAATATTCTCCTAATGGAGAACAAAATCTATACTGATTATTTTCTTTCGTATATATAAGCAGGTTTATTCCATTCCATGTTAAATCCATTAGAACACCTGTCTCGTGATCCTTTATTTTATTCTCCGTGCTTTTCACAAAATTGTTTATAAATTCCAGAATATAGAATTCTGCTTCTTCTTTATTTCCAATGTTAATTAAACAATATACCATTCCCTGAAGTGCTCTCCAATCTTTTAAATTATTAAATTCGGAAAAATAAATTTTATATTCTTTATATGCTAACCAATCCTTTCCCATTGCTCTATAATATTCCGCAAGTAAAAATCTTGATTTATAATCATTACCATTATAATCTAATGCTTTTTTCAATAATTCTATTGCCTTATGCGGCTTACTTAAACAAGCTAATTCATAATATATTTCTGAATCATTACTTCCTATTTCAATACATCGTTTTAATAGTCCTTTTGCCTCTTCTAATGATTTGTGACATCTTATTTCGCTCTTTGCTAAATAAGATGCTTTTTCATATGTTATCTGATTATTTAATTTTATACTTTTATGTATATACTTACATGCCTTTATATAGTTTTTCCTATGATAATTAATTATCCCCTTATAAAAATATGCAGCCTCATATACTTCTTTAACATCGCTTTTCAAAATATCATCACATATTTTTTTGGCCTTTTCATACTCACCCAATTGTAATAGTACCCAAGCTATATATATATCAGTTCCTTGAGTCTCATTTGCTAATTCTTTTAACTTATTAAGAGCATTTGTATATCTATCTTCTTCTATGTAAATAATAATTAAATCAACCAAATCTCTTAATCGAATCTTTTCATTTGAAAGAATATTTAATGAAGCTAAAACTTCCTCTTTATAATAACTCATAGTATTTTGAGTATTTATTTGATTGATTTTTACTTTAGAATTTTGAGCAATATATTTTAGTGTATTATAATCTATACTTCCACGTTGGCCACGTTTTTTCTGTACAACCTTCACTAATTGACTTAAGACTAAATCCTCATCTATCTCATATCTATGCTTCTTACTCCATCTACAAATTCTATATAAAATAGCTTCTTCCTGTTCCTCTTTATTTATTGTTTCAAAATTACATATTATAGCTTTCGAGCTATATCCTTTTTTATTAATTATATCTTCTAATTGTTTTTGTATCTGTCTTATTTGATTATTCTTTCTTCTTGCCAAATATGCATTATAATATTCTTTTTTCTTTTGAATAATATTAGCCATATCAGTATTCCATATAGGTGCTATAATATAATGACATATATTACCACCTTCTTTTATACTAGATAATATTTTATTGATTTCCTTTTTTTGCACTTTATAATTTTTTACTTGAAACGATAATTCTTTTGTTTTTAATAAAATAGAAAAATCATTTATCTGTTCAAGCGTTAAACTTTCAAAGTTTTCCTCATCAACATAATCAAAAAAATATCTTATTGCACATAAATCTTGATATTCAAACCCTCTACTCGCTGCTGCTCCACCTTCATTAACATTAGAATAATAATTATTACACATAATTACACCTCTATCTTATTTTCAATTCTTCTTTAATATTTTTAATTACAACTTTAACTATACCTGAATAACTGGTAATTGTCGAAGGATGACTGATACCAAAGTGGTGCCACAGCTAGGACACTGCTGTCTTCAAGGTTAGATTCCTTATCCTTACTTTCCCATATTTATAGTTACATCATTCCTGTGACAAATTATAGTTATTATTATTCTCTTTTTATTGTTTTTCAACTTCTTCACAATAAGATATACTTAAAATTTCATCTGAATACTGGCTTATATCTAAATATCCACAACATTTTCTTATAACTTTATTCAATTCTTTATCTTTTGTAATAAGAGTTTTTTTCTTTTCCATTGCTGTAGCCAATATTAACAAATCCATAAATGAATTTCTATAATCATTTTTTACATTATATTCTAATTTTATATCCTCATATAAATGTTGCATCTTATTAACAACCGCCTACGTTATAGGTATTACAGTAATATCATTACTGCTAAAAAAATTTGCTCGCTTACGAAATCTTTTGTACTCTTCTTTTTCTAAAGAATTTCTGGCAAAAAGCAGTAGCGTTTCCATATCCTTCTTGCTTACTATTTCGCTTATTGCCTCATTCGAATATATTATAACGCTGTCAAATTCACCATTAAAATCTATAATAGATTTATCTGTTGTATGTCGTCCAATTTTATGATTTTTAGACTTCATTGCACTACACATTACCGGATGCAAACTCCGTTTTCTAACAGGATACATCTTAGCAGTGTTTTCATTTTTATTCATAATCCCTAAAAATTCTAATGCAACTATAGATGAAAGATATCTTCCCCTAATATCGCCATCAAATAATTTTTTATTATTTTTAAATTTGTAAGAAACAACTTGAGTATCTATAAATTCCATGATTTTAATCTCTTCTTCCACTGTCTTCTGTTGCTGTGGTTATCCTTTTCCCTGACTGGCTATTTTTTACTGATGCTTACGAAGCCGTTTTAATACTAATCTACCTGAAGCATTTTTAGCTTTTTTCTTCGGAGTATTATTCATTAGTCCATAGCATGCCTACCACTTACAAATCAACCATGATTCTGATAAAAACAATTAATTTCAAAATTTATAATCCCATCATAAATGTACTAATCTTTTTTCTACCAAAGTTCAGATACTAGTTTACAAATTATTCCTTGTATCCCATATAAATTTTCTACAGCTTTATTATCATTTTCTGAATGATAATAAAAAATTATTTTATTAATATCTTTGTTTTCTTCTCTTTTTTCCTTCCACTCCCCATTGTCCCCCCCAAGCATATTATAACACAAATTTGAAAACTGAAATGTCCCCGACCGAAAGAAAAGTTGCAGGAACTCTATCATCAACGAAAATAGAATGCAGAGACTGTTTCAAAAAGAAGCATCCCGTAAAGAAAAAAGGAAAACGGGAAGCAGACCTTTCCGGGATCCCTGTCATAAAAGTGGATCATTATCTGACAGAAGAAGAACTGAAGGAACGTTTTGGAAAAAACGGATGGAAGCAGCTTCCAGATGAGATATATAAACGGTATCGTTTTGTCCCTGCAAAAGTAGAAGTGGAAGAACATCATGTTGGTGTTTATGCAAGTAAAGATGGGGACAGGATGACAAAAGCACCGCATCCGGTAAGCCTCTTAAGAGGAAGTCTTGTTTCTCCATCCATTGAAGCAGCAGTACTCAATGGAAAATATATCAACGGAGTACCATTTGCCAGACTGGAAAAAGAATTTTCCAGATATGGACTTGCCATCACCCGACAGAACATGGCAAACTGGACGATCGAATGTGCAGAACGGTATCTTGCCGTATTCTATGATTATCTGCACAGGTATATTTATCAAAGCCTGGTCATCCATGCAGATGAGACGTCAGTCCTTGTGAGAAAAGATGGAAGAGATGCCGGGAGCAAAAGCTTTATGTGGGTGTATTGTATCGGCGTGGGAGAAGAAAAAGCCGTCATTCTCTATGAATACCAGAAAACAAGAAAAGCAGACCATCCGGAAAAGTTCCTGAAGGATTATGGGGGAGTCTGTGTGACAGATGGTTATCAGGTATATCATAAACTGGCAAAAGAAAAGGGAGATCTAACCGTAGCTGGATGCTGGGCACATGCAAGACGCCGGTATGAAGAAGCCGTAAAAGCCCTGCCTGCAAAGAGCCGGAAGAGCA
>ENA-OPSX01000357-OPSX01000357.1-human-gut-metagenome-genome-assembly--contig:-NODE-357-length-29852-cov-8.415780_pt1 | contig 29852 bp, 25 predicted proteins | sample MGYA00241462_ERZ501916 | MGnify/ENA primary metagenome ERZ501916 (study PRJEB25962, sample SAMEA2042113) | human gut metagenome | biome: human gut; feature: human-associated habitat; material: faeces...
AACCCGGGTGTGAAATAATTGTGCCCAGCAAAGGAGAACGGAAGAAAATGACTACAGCAGGAGCTGTTGGCATGAGTAGCTCCATTGCTTCTATAGCTGCGATGGTTGCTTCGATGGTGAGTTTAACAAAATAAGAAATAGATGAATACAAACGAAAGGCCCGAAATGACAGAAAAACAGTCATGTCATTGGTATCTTGCTTTTACTGCTTCTCGGGCAGAGCAACGCGTGAAGCAAGAACTGGATCAGCGGAAAATCCGAAACTATCTTCCACTACGTAAAATTACTTATCAATGGCAGGGACGTTCTAGGGAGGCATCATGTCCACAAATAGCTCGTTGCGTCCTTATTTGGACGTCATTGTCCGACATTCGGCAGTTATCCGGAATATCAGGATTGATTATTCCTCAAAACATCTGGGATTATCGTGTTCCGGAATGGCAGGTGGAAAGTTATCAACTATTGTTTTCTCAAATGGATACCGCCGTGGAATGGATACCCGATTGCTTGGAATCCGCCACAATGGTTCGTGTTACAGGAGGTCCTTTGACTGGGTTAGTGGGCGAACTGGATACTTCGGACACAGGGTTTCGGATAAGGATCCGTTTTCATTCTATGGGATGTTTTCGTGTTGCTGTACCTGAAGAATGGATTGAAAAATTTTAAGAACCTGTTTGAATCTACAAGTTTGTATGAACAAAAATTGAATGCTTTTCTAAGTCCATCCTTAGGTTTGTTGCTGTCAGAGACATATCGATGGGTGTAGAGAAATAAGAGATGTTCGAAAACAGGATCTAACTATTACTTTTTCTTTTTTTCATCTCAACGATAATTCCTCGTCTGTTACAGGGCGGGGAATTATTATTTTATTTTCCCTGTAACTTTGACTCTTTTTCATCTTTCAAGTGACAATAGAATGTCAAAATCTGACTTTCTGTCAGAGTCCTGTCATTTTCGATCTTACTCAACCTTTTGGCACAAGGTTTGTTTTTTTATAGTCGTCCGCTTAAGACAAACTCCTGAAGGGGGTGCGGGAACAACCGGACAAAAGAAACTGAAATAATAATAAATAAAAGAATAACGATCATGGGAAAAATTATTGGTATTGACTTAGGAACTACAAACTCTTGTGTTTCTGTATTTGAAGGAAACGAACCTGTAGTAATTGCAAATAGTGAAGGTAAACGTACAACTCCTTCTATTGTGGCATTTGTAGATGGCGGAGAACGTAAAGTCGGTGATCCTGCAAAACGTCAGGCTATCACGAACCCTACCCGTACAATTTTCTCTATCAAACGTTTCATGGGTGAGAATTGGGATCAGGTACAAAAAGAAATAGCACGCGTTCCTTATAAAGTAGTGAAAGGTGATAACAACACTCCACGTGTGGATATTGACGGACGTCTATATACTCCACAGGAAATTTCAGCAATGATTCTGCAGAAGATGAAGAAAACAGCTGAGGATTATCTGGGACAAGAAGTAACAGAAGCTGTGATTACCGTTCCTGCATATTTCTCTGATTCGCAGCGTCAGGCAACTAAAGAAGCCGGACAGATTGCCGGTTTGGAGGTTAAACGTATTGTAAACGAACCGACAGCGGCTGCGTTGGCTTATGGTCTTGATAAGGCTCATAAAGATATGAAGATTGCCGTATTCGACTTAGGTGGAGGTACATTCGATATTTCTATCTTGGAGTTCGGTGGCGGCGTATTCGAGGTGCTTTCTACAAATGGTGACACCCATTTGGGTGGTGATGACTTTGACCAGGTTATTATCGATTGGCTGGTTCAGGAATTTAAGAACGATGAAGGTGCCGACCTGACTCAGGATCCGATGGCTATGCAGCGTTTGAAAGAAGCTGCTGAAAAAGCGAAGATTGAATTGTCATCTTCTACAAGCACTGAAATCAACTTGCCGTATATTATGCCGGTAGGTGGTGTACCTAAGCACTTGGTTAAGACGCTGACTCGCGCTAAATTTGAATCTTTGGCTCACAACTTGATTCAGGCTTGTCTTGAACCCTGTAAGAAAGCAATGCAGGATGCAGGTTTGAGTAACTCGGATATTGATGAAGTAATCCTCGTAGGTGGTTCTTCTCGTATTCCGGCTGTACAGAAGCTGGTTGAAGATTTCTTTGGTAAAACTCCTTCAAAGGGGGTTAATCCGGATGAAGTTGTAGCTGTAGGTGCTGCTGTTCAGGGTGCTGTGCTGACTGATGAAATCAAAGGTGTGGTATTGTTGGATGTTACTCCGTTGTCAATGGGTATCGAAACACTGGGTGGTGTGATGACTAAATTGATTGACGCTAATACTACAATCCCTGCACGTAAGAGCGAAACATTCTCTACTGCTGCCGACAATCAGACAGAAGTTACCATTCACGTTCTGCAAGGTGAACGTCCGATGGCTGCACAAAATAAATCAATCGGTCAGTTCAATCTGACTGGAATTGCTCCGGCACGTCGTGGCGTTCCTCAAATTGAGGTAACTTTCGATATCGATGCCAACGGTATTCTGAAAGTATCTGCAAAGGATAAGGCTACTGGTAAAGAACAGGCTATCCGTATCGAGGCTTCCAGCGGTTTGAGCAAAGAGGAAATCGAAAAAATGAAGGCTGAAGCTGAGGCTAATGCAGAGGCTGATAAGAAAGAACGTGAGAAGATTGATAAACTGAATCAGGCTGACAGTTTGATCTTCCAGACTGAGACTCAGTTGAAGGAATTGGGTGATAAGTTACCGGCAGATAAGAAAGCTCCGATCGAGGCTGCTCTCCAGAAACTGAAAGATGCTCACAAGGCTCAGGATATGACAACTATCGATAGCGCTATGGCTGAACTGAATACTGCATTCCAGGCTGCAAGTGCCGAAATGTACGCTCAGAGCGGTGCACAAGGTGGTGCACAGGCCGGTCCGGATGTGAACGCAGGTCAGTCAAATGCCGGACAAAATAATGGCAAACAAGACGATAATGTTCAGGATGCTGACTTTGAGGAAGTGAAGTAAGTATCGGTAAATAACGATAACTATAAATAAGAATATAGGGTGTAACTCAGTAAGTTATGCCCTATTTCTTTTTATATCACTTTTCCTTGGCTTTGCTTGTTATCCGGATTTTTATTGTATATTTGTACCATAATTGTACCGACACTTAAAAGTAGATAATATGACACTTGTAAAAATGGCGGTACTGAGAATGAAGAATATAAGTAAAACATAGGTTATGCCAGCAGCAAAATTTGAAATAACACGTCAATGCAAGGTTTGTGGAGAGACTTTTGTCGCTAAAACCATTGAATCGTGGTATTGTTCTCCCAAATGTTCTAAAATTGCGTGGAAAAGGCGTAAGGATGAAGAACAGCGATTGCAAAGGTTGGACGAAGTGGTTAAGAAGATACCCAAGTCCAAAGAGTACATCACGGTTTCTGAAGCATACGCTTTGTTTGGCATAAGCAAGGAAACTCTTTATCGCTTGATTCGTAAGGGTACAATTCCAAGTGTGAATGCCGGGGAAAGGCAGACATTATTATCAAAAGAAGAATTGATGAAACTCTATCCTCTCCGAAAGAAAACTCTTACAAAGCCAAAGCCTATTGCCAAGCTGTATAGTTTGGAGCCAAAAGACTGTTATACCATTGGTGAAATCACAGAGAAGTTTCTTGTAAATGAAAGTACGGTTTATCTCCATATACGCAAATACTCTATCCCTACCCGGCAGATAGGAAATTTTGTGTATGTACCCAAGAAAGAAATTGATAACTTATATAAAGGTATGAAGCGATGAAGAAAGCATTAGTTAATACACGAGTGTCGGTAAAGCTCCGCAAGTCTGAATATCGTGATGAGTGGTATCTTTATGTGGAATCTTATCCTGTATTCCAATCCGGGAAAGATACTCCGCAAAGAGTTCGTGAATATCTCAATCGTACTATTACAACACCTATTTGGGATAAGTCACGTAATGCAAGGACTAATGCCGAAGGCAAAACCACTTATAAGCCAAAGCGAGATTTGAACGGTATCATTCAATGTAAATCTCAATTAGACCAAGAATCATGTATCTATGCAGACAAGGTCAGAAACCTACGGCAAAAGGAATATGACAATGCGGCTCTTTATGCCGATACTGATGCAGAACAGGCAGAGCAGTTAGAACACTCCAAAAGCAATTTCATTGAGTACTTCGACCATGTGCAGCGAACAAGGCATGCCCATAGTTCCGATTCTATCATTGTCAACTGGAGGAGAGTTCATGAGTTGTTAAAGATATTTGCAAAAGGCGATACCATTCTCTTTTCACAAATAGACTTAAAACTGGTAGAATCGTTCCGCCAATTCATAATGAACGCACCGCAAGGTGGTACTAAGCGAGGTACGATTTCTCAAAACACAGCTTCTACATACTTCTCCATCTTCAAAGCCGGATTGAAGCAAGCTTTTATAGACGGCTATCTGACTATTGATATTTCTGCGAAAGTCAAAGGTATTCAGGAAAGGGAAAGCCGGAGAGAATATCTCACGGTAGAGGAATTGAACCGACTGGTTCAAACGCCATGTGATCCATTACTGAAACGTGCAGCTCTGTTCTCTGCTTTAACAGGAATCCGTCATTGCGATATTCAAAAATTGAAATGGTCGGAAGTGGAAATGTTCAATGGAGGCTATCGGTTGAATTTTACCCAGCAAAAGACAAAGGGTGTTGAATACATGCCTATTTCAGAACAAGCATTTAATCTTTGTGGAGAACAGCAGGAAGGGGAGCTTCTTGTATTTGCAGGATTGCCTGATCCGTCGTGGATAAATCGCCCAGTCAAGAAATGGGTTGAAGCAGCCGGAATATCCAAACACATTACATTTCATTGCTTTCGTCATTCCTATGCGACCCTACAACTAGCTGGAGGTACTGATATTTACACAGTTAGCAAAATGTTGGGGCATACAAATGTGAGAACTACCCAAGTGTATGCAAAGGTTGTTGATGAAAAGAAAGAGAAAGCTACAGAAACCATTAAACTGGATTTGTTGATATAGAGTGGCTCTATATTTAGCATTTATAATTTAAAAATAAGGAAAGCTTTCTTGAAAAAATTGTTTGAAATCACATAAAATAAAGAATACTATGCAATCATGTTTATTGCATATATAATTTAATCGGAGGGTATTTTAATACTTAACACCTCCAAGGGTAATAACTATTTATATATACATTAGTCATACAAATAGAATCTATATGAACATAGAAAGTATCAAATCAATTGTTGACTCTTGCATAAGCAAGAATATATTAGAGGTTGAACCAGAGATAAATAACCTATTGGATAAGGTCATCGCTCATATTCTTCAGAGTTATAATAATAGTCGAAATGTATTACAATATACATTAGGACAATTAGATAGAATTCATAAATCTGTTGTATGTATTATGATTAAACGTATACTAAATCATGTGCAAGACTTATGTGATAAGTTTGAGAATGAAAGTTGCGGAGATAATAATTATGTGAATGTAAAATGGAGTGAAAATAAAATAGGGAAAATACTAACAACTGCGGCATCATATTATCAAGGAAATTTTCGCATTAATAATGCAAATATGGAATTTGCCAACAGTCTATCTTCTGATGAAAGGAGAACGCTGGTAAGTTACATTATTGACTCTATACAACATTATGGCACTGATACGCATTGGACAAAGGACATCATTGAAAATCATCTTCTATATTTAGCATTTCTATATGCAATATGCAAGAAAGATTCTCAAATGTGGTATATGTTTCATTATGCCAACAACTTCATCGATAGACTGGCAACCTCAAATGAAGCACAGGCGACGAGAGACATTGCTGAAACTATATTGATGATTGGTCATCAGGAAAATATGGAGGCTGAGGGATATTTTTGTGCTTCAAGAGCATATACCATACAAAATAATTCTGTTGCTGGATTATTCTATATGGAAATAGCCTTAAAAAAATGGCAGGAACAGCCATCTCCTATTCGGTACAAGTCCTCATTCGAGATATTATGGCAAATCCTAAAATTAGCTCGTAATATCTCGTTTGCCTCAGAAACACATTTAAAGCCAATAGCTAAATGTTTTGAAGCTTTGAATCCTTTACCATATGATATTAACTCATTCTATCATACCTACCTTTCTTTAATGTTTTATAGTAAAGGTCTAAAGGTATTGGAAGATATAGCTGATTTTTTAGATAAACATAGAGAAATAGTTTATAAAAACCTTGATCATGGTGCGATGCCTTGGCTTTCATTGATTTTTACAGTAAAGTTAAATTTTCCATCTGCAAATTTATCAAGATTGAATCCATATATTAATGCATTCAAGAGTGTTGTCAACAGAAAAGGTAATGCTATGATGCTTGATTTGTTTGATGGAGAAAATGAAGATATTCATTTAAAAGAATTAATGGTTAAATTGGAATCTACACGCAATGTGGAGGATTATTCGCATGATAATCATCTTGCAATGATTTTTTCGAAGTCCCTTATAACTAAATCAACATTAGAATGTAACCCAAGTAAGTACCTGTTAGCAATGCTTATTAGAGCAGACTATACTTTCGTTAAATCAGAAATCGCACCAAATAATCACTTTATGCAAACTAAATTTAGAGATATAAATGGAGCAGAGTATAATCTACCCATAGAAGATACAAAAATTTTAGAAACTTTAATGCAATTAAGAGGGAATGATGAAGTATTATGGATTGGTAAAGGTACATCATGTTTACACTTTATGGCTTTTCTGCAAAACCATTTTGCCTTTGGAAATTTAAGTCTCCTTACAAAAGTAAATATTGAAAAATTACAATCTAATACTATTCGCTTTCTTAATTATGAGCGAGATGTTAAGAAACCCGGAGAACCCATTTATACAAAAGATATTAGTGAACTAGAACAGGAAGCTGAAGATTTAAAGAATAATTTATCAGACTGCCAAATAATGATTTCTGACAATGCGAATCGTTTATTATTAGTTAAGGATATGGATGTTGCAGCCTATCCTCATCAGTTATTGATAGATCAGAATAAAAATGAGTTTATTGGAAGTCTCTTACCAACATGTAACATTATCTCAACAGAAGTTCTTATCAAAACTAACTTTGAAGAACCATTTCACGAGCATCCTTCTTGCGCATTTTGGAGTCCGCTTAATTGTAGTGAGTTTACATTTGAGATTATTAAGAGCAAATTGCAGGATATATTTGCAACTTACAATTTTGCACTCAATAAGCAAAATATTCCTGATAGACCCATTGATGCAGAAATTAATATAGCTTGTGCACATGGTGGTGCAGACATCAGTGATACTCAATGGTTCTATGCAGATGACGAACCAATAGTTGAGACCAATAAAATTATAGGAAAGGGCAAACTATTGATCCTTTTTGTTTGTCATTCAGGAAGTTTTACTCGACCAGATTACGACAATGCTATGCATACACTGATAAAACGCTATATACGTGTTGGATACAGTTCTGTCATAGCCCCTATGTGGTCGTTGAATACAGAAATTTTACCCACTTGGTTATCTACATTTATGAGGGAAGTGACAAGTGGTCAGTTTGTCATCGATGCTTTATTTCAAGCAAACATGGCTGTAAAGGAGGAATATATTTGTCCAGAAGTATATGCTTGCCTCCACCTTTTTGGTAATCCGTTTTTGCAGATAGCCGAAAAGCCTATATTGGAGATTAAAGAAGAAACATTATAAATTAACAACACGATATATTATAAGCCATCTACATTTGTGGATGGCTTTATTTGTTCGCCCGACATGGACATAATCTAACGAGTGCAAGTCCCCAACGCGGCCTAATAGTGGCAAGCGTACAACCAAAGCCAAGCTGCCAACGGTGACGTTGGGTGTGAAGGAAGGCGGTGGCAAGTCACTGGCTTGACGTACAGAAACTTGTCAAGGCGTTTGCTCGTGGGTGAGACTGCAAATTAAGTCAAAGCCCGATAGCTATTCGGAACGGGTGGTGTAAATCAAGCAGGTATAAGTGTGAAAGATTATGTTCTTAATCGGGGAGGTCTCACGGACGCAAGGCGAGGATTTCATTATTCGATGTACCTTAGCGGAGTAAAGCTTGTCGTGAGAAGTCAGCAAATGTCATAGTACCGAACTACGTGTTGGTTTGGGAAGGACTGAACCGTGCAGTCAAGCAGTAACTGATGGTCTGATTGATGGTCTTTAGTAGTCAGATGTCCGAAGAGGAACTCCCTGCCGGACGATAGGTCGGAAACCGACAATAGGCAGAAGTGACGATACCTTAGTTGTGCCTAAGACAACGCGAGACACCGAGTCGAGTATAAACAAATTCGGTAAAGCACGGAACCGCCGTATGCGGACCCGCTTGTACGGTGGTGTGAGAGGATAAGTGGACACGAAAGGAGGCAAACACCTCTGATTAGTGTTCACCTCCTACTCAATTTATCTACGGTCATTTCTTGTGATAGCCTTATGATTCCTATATGATAGGCGACAATATCATAAAAATCAGCTACTGATATTCTCCATTATTGGTATTGATAATCAACAAGTAATCCTTATGACAGTTATGTTTCGCTGCTGTCTTTTTATGTGATGTATTACACCATAAAATCAGTATTTGAAATCGCTGTTACTTTGCCGAAAAATCAAACAGTAAACAAGTAATAATATGAGCGAGAAGAACATTACATTTGAAGATTTGCCCAAGGCAATGTCGTGGATGATGGATAAATTGAATGAATTGGATTCCAAAATTGACGGTCTGAATAATCCAAGTTCCAATGTTCCAACCGAGCAATGGATGAACCTGAAAGAGTTGTGTGAGTATATTCCCAGCCATCCGGCAGAACAAACAGTATATGGATGGACGAGTTGCCATCAAATTCCATTTCATAAAAGAGGAAAGCGTATTATGTTTCTTAAATCAGAAATAGACGAGTGGCTTCATGCCGGTAAGATAAAATCTGAGAAGGATCTGGAAAATGAAGCATCCCAATTTATAAGGTCAAAAAGAAATACCCGATTCTAATGGATTCTGTCAACTTATGCAATGCTATTAGAATGGAATTTGAAGGAGTCTTTGAAAACAAGATTCCCTTAGATGCTTTTCCGGTAAAAATCCAAGATATGATATTGGCTTTATCCCGGCAAGAGAATTATTCCATAGAATACATGATGGCTTCTCTTTTGATAACAGTCTCAACCGCCATTGGTAATGCTGTCAATATTCGTATTCGTGGCGGATGGATTAGTGCCCCTGCCCTTTATATGATATTGGTAGGTCGTCCAGGAATGGGCAAAACTCCACCTTTGGATTTTGCTTTCCGTCCCATTCGCAAGCATGATGCCAAAGCTATCAAACAATTCAAACAGGAGATGGAGCAATACAACAATCTGGTAGAAAGCAATAAAGGTAAGAAAGAAGGCACTACTCCTTTGCCAAACAAACCTGTCTTACGGAGAACTATTATATCGGACTTTACTCCAGAAGCGTTAATGCGTGCGCTTGATGATAATCAGCGAGGTATTGTGGTATATGTGGATGAGATTATGGGTATGTTTAATGCCGTGAACCAATACAGCAGAGGACAACTTATCGAGCAATTACTGACTGCATTCAGTGGTAAGCCTTTGGATATTTCAAGATGCAGTATGCCTATCCCGATTCATATAGAATATCCCTTTATAAATATTGTCGGTACGATGCAAACAACTCGTATGCACGAACTGATAGAAAAAGGTTATAAAGAAAACGGACTGCTTGACAGAATTATTTTTGTTTATCCATCGTCCCAAGAAATTGCTGATTGGCAATCTGATGAAGATTCGTCTTTTGATAAATACTCGACTATGTGGGAATCAATAATCGACAAAGTGATTAGCTTACCTTTTGTAGAGAATGGAGACGATAGAAATACACAAACAATTTTGGATTTTTCCTCAGAAGCTAAAGTCTATTTTACAAACTGGCGTAATAATGCAATCCGAGCCATCAATCAAATTCAAGATGATGGACTGGTAGATAGCAGAGTGATTAAAGCCCCCATGATAACGGCTCGTTTGGCATTAGTCCTGCAAATCTTTCGTTGGGCTTGTGGCGAAGTGCATAAGGATTTTGTGGATATAGATTCAACAAAATCGGCTATTGCTTTAAGTGAATATTTTGAGAGTTGTTATTCTGACATTCAAAAGTATATGTTGCAAGAGAGCATTGAACCTCAAAAGAAAGAATTGCTCGACTGTCTTTCTGCAACTTTTACTACTTCCGATGCCATTCAAGCCGGGAAAGAAGTCGGACTATCAGAAAGGTCTGTAATGTATTCTCTAGTCAGTCTTGCTACAAATAAAATTATCAAGAAAGTAAAACGAGGTGAATATGAGAAACTGCAATAGACAACCTCATTTGCACTTTGCAGTTGTTGCAGTTTGCACTTTGTTCTCATATAAGTTTCTGCAAAACTGCAATAAGTGCAAACTGCACGGACTGCAATAATAAAACAATGAAGTATGAGCGAATATAGATTTTCCCTTCAAAAATACAAGCGAGGTTCAAAACTCTCATGCCCTAAGTGTGGAAAGAAACAGTGCTTTGTCAGATACATAGACAATCAAGGAGAGATTACCTTTCCCAATTATGTAGGTAGATGTGACCATGAACAATCTTGCAAATACCATTATACACCCTTGGATTATTTTAATGACAATCCAACGTTGATGAATTATAGCAAGTACAATTCTATAATAGTAAGTAATTCCAAACCGTGTTTACCACCTTCCTTTATTGATAAAGAACTAATGGAGCGTTCTCTGATTAATTATGCTATGAATCCATTGTACATTTACTTGTCTAGGGTGTTGGGCAAAGATGAGACATTACGGATATTCCGATTATATCATGTTGGAACTTCAAAAAAATGGGGCGGTTCTACAGTCTATTGGCAAATAGATTGGCAAGGTAATGTGCGAACCGGGAAGATTATGTTGTATGATTCCACGACAGGACATCGGATAAAAGAGCCAAGAAGTTATGTTAGTTGGGTACATACAGAACTGAATCTTCAAGACTACAATTTGAAGCAATGTTTGTTTGGAGAGCATCTTTTGTCAGATAACCCAACCAAATCGGTTGCGATTGTCGAAAGCGAAAAATCGGCTTTAATAGCAACCCATTATATGCCTGAGTTTACATGGCTGGCAACAGGTGGAATGCATGGGTGCTTTAAAGCTGATGCGGTAAGCGCATTGAAAGGTCGGTCTGTTATGCTGTGTCCTGATTTGGGAGCAAAAGATGTTTGGAAAAGCAAGTTAGATTTACTCACGCCCATTTGTGCTAAAGTGGTATTAAGTGATAGCTTGGAACAATACGCCACTGACGAACAGCGCAAGAAAGGATTGGATATTGCGGATTTCTTGTTGATGACTGAGACACCAGCGATGATACTTCAAAAGATGATCAAAAGAAATCCTAACTTACAGACTTTGATTGATTGTTTGCATTTGGAATTGGTGGATTCAAGTTGAAGACAGGCTCAACTAAGGGAAGAGAAAAATAATTGATTAGCCAAATAAATATTAATGCCAATAGCCACTCCTTGTATTGGCAGATAAACGGATTTACTTTGGACAAATGTAATGCTTGCATTGAGGTTGATAATGCTCCATTTTTAATGGGTATCCTATGCAAGAAGTACCACCGTCCGACAAAATAGTTTCACTCATTTGTCGTCTTGGAGGCTTCTTGCATTACTCGCAGGCTCGCAATGAATTGAATACTTTTATAAATAAATTCCAGTTATAAACAGCTATGGATATACAACAAGATAACGAAAAACAGAATATTCGTAACTGTCATATAGACATTCGTTTGACCGAGGAAGAATATAAAATGGTTGTTGAAAAAGCAGCTGAATGTGGTTTGACGCTCAGTAACTATGGACGAAAATTGCTCCAAAATCACCATCCAAGCAAACGACTTTCCGATGAGGAAGTGCAAGGTTTAAACTCTTTGTCGGATGCAAGAGCTGACCTTATCCGCATTCAGAACGTTCTCAAAGGTAAACCGGACGAGATAAAAAAGAGATATTTCCGTGATGAGAATTATATGCGTGCATGGATAGAAGCAGTCAACAGACTTATCGTCCGATGGGGACAGATACGAGACAGTATAAATCAAATTTGAAGTTATGATAGCGCAAGGAAATGCAATTTCTCACGGAGCGAGAGCCATTGAGTATTCAATGGAAAAAGACAAAGCACGACTTGTTAAGGTGAATGGTTTGCCGGAAAATATAGAACCATTGGCTATGTGGTCACGGATGATGCAACATCAGCACCAATGTATGAAAGACAGGTATAACCCGAAGCCCATAACGCTGAATGCACTACGCTTTGAGATTTCTCCAGCCAAAGAAGAAACGACAGGATGGTCGATGGATGATTGGCAGAATTTGGCAGATGAGTTTATCACTGTACTTGATGGTATTGACAGAAGAACAGGCAAATCAGATTGTCAGCTCAAACCAACCAATATCAAAAACAGCCAGTATGTCGTTTCGTTACACACCGACAGCAAAAGTGGCATTCCTCACCTGCATATTGTGGCTAATCGTATAGATAATATGGGTAATACAAACGATGCACATTACATCGGTGAACGTGCTGTTCGTGCAGCCAACATCATCAATGATAAACGAGGCTGGGTGCAATCTGAACAACGTCGCAACGAGAACATCCAGCAAATCAGCGAAGACTGTTTCTCCATCCTTAAAGCCATGTCTAAATTCGATTGGACAACTTATTGTCAGATGTTGAGCGCAAAGGGGTATGACATAAAACTGACCAAAGATGAAAAAGGAGTTGTTAAAGGTTATGCCATACGAAAGGGAAACTCCATTTATAAATCTTCGATATTTGGTAAAAGCCGAAAATTGATGCCGTCAAAAATTAAAGCGACATGGGCTGGATTACATGCTTCTGATAAACAAGCTTTAATTCAGTCAAAGGAAGCAGGTTCTCAAACAAAGGCGCATAATCATAGAGAGACAGTTGTACTGTCAAAGTTTCCGACTCATCACCATTCTATATCTGTGGATGGAGAACAATTCGAGGTTGATATACCCGATATGGTTAAGTCAGTTTTTGATAAAGAGTTTGGAAGCCTTGATGAAGAAGCCAAACAGACCGATGTGCTTAAAGTCGCTGTTTTACTTTTCGCCGGATATTTGGATGCAGCCACTTCCATGTCTGCATCAAGCGGAGGCGGTGGCAGCCCCGGTGGTGGATGGGGTAAAGACAAGGACGATGATGAACGCAAGTGGGCAATTCGTTGCGCAAGAATGGCAAAATGGCTCTGCAAACCGATTAAGCGTAACAGGGGTAGATAGTATTTCATTTATAATCACATAGAACAATGCGTAAAAGTAAATATGACCAATCTTCTTTGCCTGTGCAGAATAGCAAGGACATAGATAAAGATAACAACATTAGCAAAATAGAAAATCGTGTTGATTTTGATACCGAGCTTGTAAATCTGGTAAATCAGATAGAGGACATCAAAGCCATTATCCAAGAATTGAGACAGATAAAAGCATTTGTAGATAGTTCAGTATCAACCTTTGAAGAATCTGCACAGGCTCTCAAAGCTGCTGTGAAAACATCTAATAATATCTCTAATGCTATTTGTAGAATCTTTATGCAGGTAGAAAATACAGTTATAACTGTCAAACTTAGCGAAGAGGATAAATCCATTCTTGCAGAGTATCGACATAAATTAATTGAAGAAGAGAAGACCTTGTTTGAAAAGCAGATAACAGAATTGAAGACACTTCATGCGAATCACTGGAAAGAAATTCAGAAATATGTGAAGTCTCATACCTCGTTTTCTCTTAATGGTTGGTTGGCAAAGAGTGCCGTTATAGGATTCTGGATATTGTATGCATATTTCTGTTTAACATTAGGAGGATTAATAATCTATATGAAGTTCTTTTAGCGAAATTTGGAAGGATGGACGAACCAACCTTCCAAATACATCACCATGTTATGACCTTATCAACAATTTCTTGTTGCTCGGCACTACTGCGCCTCAAATAAATGCGAGTAGTTTCTATGCTCTCATGCCCCATCAGGTCGGCAAGCAAAGAAATATCGTTAAACTTCTCCAAGAAATTCTTGGCAAAGCGATGACGGAACGAGTGAGGGTAAACCACTTTTTCATTCAATCCATATTTGGTAGCATAGTTCTTCAATTGTTGCGCAATACCTCTTGTAGTGATACGTTCACCAAAACGGTTAAGAAAAAGATAACCTGTGGTACGATTAACATTGTCAAGCCATTCTATAGCTTCTTTGCGTAAAGCCTTCGGAATGTAGATACGGCGTATTTTGCCACCTTTGGTGTAGATGTCGAAATAGCCTATCTGTACATGCTCCACTTTCATTTGTATTAGTTCGCTGACTCTTGCTCCAGTGGCAGCGAGGAAACGAACTACGAAATACCACTCTTGATTTTCTTCTTTTTTAAGTTTGTTCTTCAGGAAAACATAGTCGGCATTGCTGATTACATTTTCCAAGTAGCTACGCTGTTGTACCTTAACGGATTTTAATCTAAGACGAGATTTCCCCATGCAATCAAGATACTTGTTCATTGCCTGAATACGAAGATTTACAGTTTTAGGCTTGAACTTCTCAATGAGATAAGTTTTATAAACAAGCAGATTGCGCTTGTTCAGTTCCTTGTGTCGGGAATAGTATTCTCTTACGGCATAGAGGTAAGCCGCGACCGTATTCTCTGCCATATTCCCTTGACGAAGATACGTTTCAAAATTTTCAATGTTCATATCTGATACATTATTAGTTAAACAATTCGCTATCATTAATAATGTATAGCATCCACAAATTCATTGAGTTCCTATTATGAGAAGTTTCTCGCTACCGGGGAGGTTAAGTGCATTGATGACGAGATTCCGTTTGAGATTCCGCAAGGGTGGGAATGGTGTCGTCTTTGTCATGTTACAGAAGTAGCAAGAGGTGGTTCTCCGAGACCAATTAAAGATTATATTACTGAATCTCCTTCTGGCATTAATTGGATTAAGATTGGCGACACTGAGAAAGGAGGAAAATTCATTTTCTCCACAAAAGAAAGAATAAAGCCTGAGGGGATGTCTAAGAGCCGCTTTGTACATAAGGGTGACTTCTTATTAACAAACTCAATGAGTTTCGGAAGACCTTATATTACTCAAGTAGAAGGGTGTATTCATGACGGCTGGTTAGTAATATCTCTAATTGGAGGTGCGTATTGTCAAGATTTTTTATATTATCTCTTATCTTCAAATTTTGCCTATGCCCAGTTTTCAAGCAAGGTTGCTGGAGCTGTTGTTCAGAATCTTAATTCAGACAAGGTTGCTAATAGTCTATTTCCAATACCTCCTAAAACAGAGCAAAAAAGAATTGTACAGAAAATTGAGTCAATACTCCCTAAAGTTCATCAATATGAGGAGCTATCTAATGAACTAGCAAGTATCAATATAGCTATACACTCAAAGCTCAAAAAGAGTATCTTACAGGAAGCGATTCAGGGTAAACTTGTTCCTCAAATAAAGGAAGAAGGTACTGCAGAAGAGCTACTTGTCGATATTCGCACGGAGAAAGGACGCCTTGTCAAGGAGGGCAAACTCAAGAAGTCAGCTCTCAATGACAGCACCATCTTCAAAGGTGACGATAACAAGTATTATGAGCAGATAGGCAAAAAATGCTTAGATATAACGGAACAGATAACTTTTGAAATTCCTGTAAATTGGGCTTGGGCAAGAATGGGGCAAATTGGAGATTGGGGTGCAGGTTCAACTCCCCAACGGGGTAATGCGAATTATTATAATGGCAATATTTTATGGCTTAAAACTGGAGAATTGAATAATGGAATAGTATATGATACAGAGGAAAAAATTACGCAGAAGGCTTTTCAGGATTGCTCTTTACGTATGAATAAAATTGGGGATGTCCTTATTGCAATGTATGGTGCTACTATAGGAAAATTAGCAATCGTGGGCAAGGATCTCACTACAAATCAAGCCTGTTGTGGTTGTACTCCTTATTTGATTTATAATTGGTATCTATTTTATTTCCTTATGGCAAGTCGAGATTCTTTCATAAAGAAAGGAGAAGGTGGTGCCCAACCTAATATTTCTCGTGTTAAACTGGTTGAGCACTTAATACCTTTGCCTCCACTAAAAGAGCAACATCGCATTGTTGCTCAAATAGAAAAACTATTTGAGCAACTGCGATAATTCATATATTCGTTCTGCAATACGTTGCTGCTCAGCAAAAGGTGGAATACCAATGGGTAAATTGTAGAACAACTCTTTATTGAGGTGCGGAATAGCTGCACCTCTTTTTGAATTTCTCAACTCCTCTTTATAGAACAGGATGAAAGCCAAAATATAAGGTCTCCACATAACAGAAGAAAGCCATAACTGTTTGAATGTACTTCCCATATATCCATCTTGCGGAACAGTGAAAACTTCTCCTGAATTTTCACCATCTACAAGAATGATGTTATCACCAGAATAGACAAATTTTCCTTTCTCAATAATGGTTGCAGATGATTTACCACGCAAGTATTTTGCATCTAGACAAATGCCCTTTCCGGTTCTCTTTTCCCCATCGGTCAGCTGGCATACATCTTTCAAACGCAATACAACCCAGCTATTAGGATATTCAAAAGGAAGCTTAATTTCAACAACTTGGCCGTTTATTCTCTCATAATACTTGCTAATTGCTTAATCTGCGATATAATTCGATTTTGTTCCATTAGAGGCGGAATAGGTACTAAATAAGTTTTTACAGTAGAAGTTGCAAGTTCCTTTTGTTTTGTACTGCCATCCGATTTATCTTCTATTACAGATTGTACCGTATTGCTCGTGAAATAGTAATAAAGGTATTGGGGCATAACAAACTTTTTCATTACTCTTATAACGGTAACATGACTATCTGCCACAGCCAATTCATACGGGTTTAAGCTACTCCAATAAATTGCCATTCGTCCTAATGTTCCCAATCCTGTAGAGTTCCACATTAAATCCCCGTCCTGCAAAATACGTTCTTCACCATACGATGATAAAGTATCTGGATCTATGAATTGGGCTTTATCTATTGAGAATCCACTCCATTGATTACACTTTTGTGCTACAACAGGGTATTTCTTTATTAGAGAGTACTTGGGAGACTTACCTCTTTGGATATAAGAACATATATCATTAAGTCTTACCCAACTCCAGCTATCAGGTATTTCAAATGGAATCTCGTCAGTAATATCCATTTCTGTATTTCCAATCTTCTCGAAGTACTTGTTATCGTCACCTTTATAGATAACAGAATCAGTCAAGGCAGACTTCTTTAACTTGCCATCTTTGACGAGTTGAAACTTCTCCTGCCTTATCTGTTCAAGCAGTTCTTGGGCTGTACCTTCTTCCTTTATTTGTGGGACAAGCTTGCCTTGGATAGCTTCTTGAAGAATCGATTTTCTTAACAAACCATTGATGTTTGCATTTAAATTCTCCAATCTTTGTTGAGACATTGCATATTTACTTATAATTGGAGAAAGTTCGTCTATCTTATCAGATATTCGTAATTGTTCATTTAATGGTGGTAGTAATATAAGCGTATTAGCAATCGCAGTAAGTACCCAATTTTTGTTACCTACTCCACGTGTATTCTCTTGTACTTGTTCTTGTACTAATGGACTATTGATTAAATGTATCAAAAATCGTTTATCAATAGGAATTGAAGTAAATTTAATCAATGCTAAACTAACAAATATACTAAACTCCTTTTCTGTTTCAATAATCAAAGGTATTCCAGTGGTACCTACTTTGGAAAGTAATAAATCACCTTTCTGTGGATGGCATCTTTTGGATAATTCAATATGTTCGTTCTCAGATATATATTTTGTATTATTGAATCTTAATATTCCACTACTCATATCTTTGACAGACAGAAAAGGAATACCCGATTCTGTGTAATGAGGTGTTGAATGCGTACCGTCAGTAAGTGTTTTGTATATACTTGAGAATCTACACCATTCCCACCCTTGCGGAATCTCAAACGGAATCTCGTCATCAATGCACTTAACCTCCCCGGTAGCGAGAAACTTCTCATAATAGGAATTATCGTCACCACGGTAAATGATTGATTCGTTTTTGTCTTTCTTGATTTTCTTCTCCTTGACCAGCTTAGCTTTTTCTGCCCTGATACGTTCAAGAAGCACAGATGCCGGTTCGTCATTAGGGTCTTGCGGTACAAGTTTCCCCTGTATCGCCCACTGGAGTATGCTGTTTTTTAATTGTTTACCGTTCATTTTATTCTAATTGACTTAGAAGTTTTCGTCTTTTTGTTTTTCCTTCAGATAGAACTGATATAACTTTTTTCCTATCTTGTCTTTTTTGAAGGTACGTTCATGATTCATAGGTGTCATAGACAACCGAATTTTTGCCACACCTTCATTCAAGATTTCAAACTGCTGTGGAGTAATTCTGAATTGAGCAGTAGAACTTATTTCTGTGACGGGGATTACAATATTTCCACTTATAACACCAGCAGATTGACTTCCATTCCCAATCACAGTTCCTCTTAATTCAAGATATTTACCTGTGAATGTCCGAATTTTCATAGTTGGTTCAGCGAGAAAATTCATTCTGTCTGAACGCACTGTAGCTATTATCGAATAAATGGTGTCTTGCTTAGCTACACTGTACTTCATATTGCAACCTTCGGCTGCAAGTGCTTTATAAGTATAACCTACTGTTTGTGCTTTAGCGTTGAGTCCTAAAATAATACAAAACAGTAATAATATAATTTTTATAGTTTTCATATTTAATCTTGTTCGTAATCTTCGCCTTGTATTCCTAATTCACCCTTACTCATGGCATTGGCAATATCTATTTTCAGTTCCTCGTCATAGTCTTTACTTATCAAAAAACTATTGACGATACGCAGCAGCAAATCTTGGTCAATGTTTGATGCCGCTACATGATAAATGATAGATTCCAATGTACGCATACAGATGCAAGCGTGCCAGTAGTAGTTATTCTTGTGTAAGAAGTATGTGCCTAAAGTCAATGCAATACGCTTATTCCCATCATTGAAGAAATGCCCGGAACAGAATCTATACATCAGATAGGTTAGTTTGTCGGCAAAGGTTGGATAGTATAAATCATTTTGCACAAAATCCAATGTTGCACGAATACCACCTTCATCACGCACTCCTTCAAAACCACCATCGCTGGCATCAATCATTTTGCCATAGATGTTTAAGGCTTCATCGTAATCTATGTAAATAATTTCCTTACTCATCTTCTGCCTGCTTTAAGCGTTTAAGCACATCTTTGTTATCAGCTAAGATACGGTCAAAATCAATAGACTGGTCACCGATGAATCGTTCAAACTCTTCAGGAGTAACAGCTTGCAGGTAATCTGCTATATTACCATGATACGCATCCCGGAAACTGAAATCCCTTGAAGCCATTTTGGTTCTAGCATCATTCAGATAAGGTTTCTGCATGGGGTGTTCGGCAAGTTCGTTTACAATATGTTCCACTTCGTCAACGGTAAGCAACCTTCCACCATTTTCTTTGAATCGTTCACTGATTGCTGCACCCACTCCGTTTTCAAAAGAGGATATAACCAATAGAACTTCTGAATACAGCGTGTGCCGAACATTGTCTTTTGAATCCAATTTCAATACTTCCCGATACTCTTTGGCATTCTCTTTAAAAACAGCCTTATAGATAAAATCCGTAATCTGAGAATACTTGTATGTATGATGCCCATCGACATATTGATTGATGGCAGAGGTAAGATTTTTCCGATAGTTTTCTTCTGTGATTGCAGCAGGAAGATAATGCACATCCCTGCGATTAATATATTTAGTTCCTCCTCCGGTCTTTTCGTTGATGGTGGTAATCACAAAATCCAATATAAGACTACGGACTTTTTTAGCTTTCTCACTCTCTGTAAGCAGCATACCCATATCTAAGAATGAGCGGAAGTTAAACAGTCCGAGCTGGGTTGTTTTGCTCCCGACATTTATGACGGGAGCAAATTGCAACTTCAACTCTTTCAGGTGTTTACCCTTACATAAAATATATCCGTTAGCCGATAATTCATCGGAATGTTTTTCCAAGTAGCGTTCTATGGTTCGTTCTTCTATTTCGTAGAAATCGGCAACCATTTTTTTTGTAAAGCGATACTCTCCCTCAAAGAGTATTCCTTCAATGTCAAGATGTTCCTGTACTTTGCTAACAGCAAAACGGTTGTTGAGTACATTCTGCCTTTCAATGTTTGAAATGGTCAAATCTTTCATATCATTTCACAATTATCAGTTACACGATTTTATATCTATACCGAGAATCCTTTGAACCTCAGAAAGCGTTTTGTCTATTTCATGGTCGAGTGCAGCACGTTTCTCAAAATACTGTTTGAGCAGTTCTGCCGGAGGAAGTATTTCTTCTTCCTCTTTCGGGAACTTACATTGGTCAAAATTGCAATCCAAGTCTATCAACTGTTGGGCGGTAAACACACGGCTCTTTTCTCCTACTTCGTCATTGATGATTTCTTTTCTGTCCTTCCACCATTCTTGAATAGGCAGAGTGTGATCTACCTTCATCGGTTTGGTTTTTGAAAAATGTTTGTAGCCTTCTGGCATATCAAGGCGGTAGAACCATGTCTCTTTGGTTTTGAATCCTTCTTCGCAACCCTCGGCTGCCTCATTGTTAAAAAACAAAATGTTAGTTGCTATGGATGTATATGGAGAGAATATAGAACCCGGCAAACGGATGATGGTATGCAGATTGAACTTACGGAGAAGGTTCTCTTTTAACGCAAGTTTGGCTCCATCCGTGCCAAACAAGAAGCCGTCAGGGATAATCACACCGCATCTACCGCCTGCCTTAAGACGGTACATGATAAGTGCGATGAACAAATCCGCTGTTTCACTTGAACGGTATTGCACCGGAAAGTTGCTTTTTACGCTATCTTCCGTACTTCCGCCATACGGAGGATTCATGCCGATAACATCCACCTTGTCGCTTTCCTTGAAATCTGTGATATTTGTTCCAAGCGAATCACAATTTGCAATGTTGGGAGCCTCAATATCATGGAGCAATAGGTTTGTGATACTTAAAAGATAAGGTAACGGTTTCCATTCTTGACCGACAACTGCATTTTGCAACTTTTCTCCATCTTCGGCAGAACGGACGCTTTTAACCATATAATTGAGAGCAGAGGTAAGAAATCCTCCTGTGCCACTGGTGAAGTCGCCAAAGGTTTCACCCAATTTCGGGTCAAGCATCATGACGATAAAATCAGTCAATGCACGAGGAGTATAAAACTCTCCGGCATTCCCTGCTGACTGTAGGTCTTTCAAGATACCTTCGTAAATATCTCCGAATGTGTGACGGTCGTCTGCATCGTCAAATTCGATTTCATTTACGATATTGACCACTTGACGCAGAAGCGTTCCATTCTTCATATACTGGTTCAAGTCGGCAAATGTCTCTTGAACGATACTCTTTGCTCGTGGTGTATCGGCATTTACCGGAAGATTCTTCAAGGCAGGAAACAATTTTTCATTGACGAAAGAGAGTAGTGCATCGCCAGTCAATGCTTCACCGTCTTTCTTGTCTACTGCCCACTTACGCCAACGCAAATCTTCGGGAATGATAGACTTGTAATTCCCATCTTTCCATTCCCATGTCTCTTCTTGAGTGTCATAGACCTTCAAAAAGAACATCCAAGTCATTTGTTCTATTCTCTGTGCGTCACCATTGATACCGGCATCTTGACGCATGATATTTTGGATTCGCTTTATGATGTTGTTTACTGCCATTTTTAAGCTGATTTATATATTTGATATTCAAGTTCTCTGATGGCTTGTTCAAAAGCGACTTTGCCACCGAATAGCTTTATAATTTTAGTTGGTTTTCCTATGCTGTTGAATGGCGGTATTTCCAAAATGTTTGCCTTTTCAAAGTCAAGAATACCATTTTCTGCATATTTTTCAAGAAGAGCCTCTAGTACTTCACGGGCTTTGCCTTCATACTTTCCAAAGTAGTTGCGCTTCTTCACATTGTTCGCCCTTTCTTTCCTTGTTAAAGGTGGTTGGTCAAACGCAACGTGACATATCACATCAAAGATGTCGGCATCTTTCAATGCAGGATTCGCTTCACGTACAGCATCTATCAAAATAGCATATTCCTTTAACTCATCCATAATGGCTTGTTTGCGTTCTGCCTCCGTCCAAGTCTGTATGAAATCATCCAAGGTTTGATAATGACGCAATAATTGTTTTTTAGCAAATGACTGAACACTTTCCGTTCTCATTGTCTTGCCATCTTCGCCCAATACAGATACTATTTCATGGGCAATACGAATGTCCTTACCATTTATGAGATATTTCTCACGAGGCTCTGATACAGTGGGGATTGGGGCGTCAATGATTTTATAAGGTTTAGGCTTTTTTCCACCTCCTTTGGGCGGTTCTGGGTCGCCATCAAATGCCGGGTCTTTGAATTTTGCGGTAGCGTTACGGAAGTCAAGGATTTCCAGATGCCATTTGCCTTTATCTTTTCTAAGGCGTGTACCACGTCCGATAATCTGCTTAAATTCTGTCATAGAGCCAATTTCTTTGTCTATGACAATTAAGCCGCACGTTTTACAATCCACTCCGGTAGAAAGAAGTTCGGAAGTGGTAACAATCACCGGATAGGATTCGTCAACACTGATAAAGTTGTCTAATTGTTTCTTACCCTCTTTATCCTCGCCTACAATGCGTGTTACATAATAGGGGGATTTCTTACATAAATCACTATTCATATTGATAAGCAAGGTACGCATTTCGGCAGCTTCTTCAATATCAGAACAGAAAACTATTGTCTTTGTCATACGACCTATGTCGTGCAACATTTTAGTAATTCTGTTCGCTACGACCTTACGCCTTAACTTAATGGCAAGGTCACGACCTATATTTTGTCTTTGATATAATTTCTGTTCAATCTCCTTGCCTAATAAATCAGTCTCTCCCTCTTCGGGTGTCCATCCTTGCAAGTCAACATTGATAAAGTCGGCAGTAACCCGATATGGAGCTAAGAAGCCATCATTGATACCTTGAAGCAGTGAATATGTGTATACTGGTTCTCCGAAATAATCAAGATTATTCGCTCCCTCATCGGCTTTCGGTGTGGCAGTCATACCAATTTGAGTGGCTGAACTGAAATATTCCAATACTTTGCGCCACGCGGAATCGTCTTTTGCACTTCCTCGATGACACTCATCGACGATAATCAAATCAAAGAAGTTTGGCTGTACTTCTAAAAAAGGATCGGGCTTCCCTTCTTTTCCGACCAATTGATGATACAAAGCCATATACACTTCGTATGACGAATCAATTTTTTCTTCACCCTCTCCGACAGACGTTATCTTGGTCATAAACTTCTTGAAAGGCTTGAAGTCTTGCACCATCGTTTGGTCAATGAGGATATTGCGGTCTGCAAGATAAAGTATCTTCTTTTTTGCTCCACTTTTATGAAGCCGATGGATTATCTGAAAGGCAGTAAAAGTCTTGCCTGTACCAGTTGCCATTACCACAAGTACACGTTGCTGTCCTCTTGCGATAGCTTCTATTGTACGGTCAACTGCTATACGTTGATAATATCTTGGTTCATGGCTATGGGCATCATAGTAGAAAGGAGTTTCTATTATGTTGAGTTCATCCGATGTATAGTTCTTAGATGCCAGATAACGGTTGTATAGTTCTTCCTCAGTCGGAAAGTCCTCTAACTTGATTTCTGTTTCTTTCCCGGTAATAAAGTCATGTTCCAAGAACGCATCACCATTACTGGAGTAGGCGAATTTCAAGTCAAGGATTTGGGCATATTCCATAGCTTGTTGAATGCCACCTCCAACTGCATGTTTATTATCTTTAGCTTCAACTACCGCAATGGGCTTACCTTTATGATATAATAGATAATCAGCTTTTTTACCCTCTGCTACTGAATGCTGGTTGCCAACAACAAGCACTCGACCATCCGTAAAATAGTACTCTTCACGCATATTTATGCTTACTGCCCACCCCTTTTGCTGGAGTGCAGGAGTAATGAACAGAGTGCGTATCTCTTGTTCTTTGAGTTCTTTCTTGTTTACTTCCATGGCAATAACTCATTTATGGTTTGTGCTGCTGACAATCAAATCTTTTACATCAATATTAAGGGCATTGGCTATATCATTAAGCGTTTTAAGGTCTGGTTGAACAGAATTACTGCACCATTTACTTACAGTACAATTGGATTTTCCAATCTGTTCAGCAAGCCATTTTCCTGTTTTCTGCTGTTCTGCGAGTACTACTTTAAGTCTGTTGAAATTAGCCATAGGGTAAAATATTTCAATCACAACGCAAAATTATATAATTTATCCGACATGGACGCTACTTCCTATAATAATTATTATCAGGAAGTAGGAATTTGGCTTAGTTAAGGTATTTCGATAAGATATTCTCGTCAATTTCAATCTTATGTCGTCCTGTGGTTGTGCGTAGATTCTTCCTGACAGTGTCAAATGTAGAGTTGGCAAACCACTCTGTGAATGTAGCCATTACAAATGATGTTGTCATATCTCTACCTATGTTATATTGGAAAGCTATATTCCAGGCAAAGTTCTTTAGTGAGATTTGGGTGAGAGAAGTATGCTTCTTTATATGAATTTCAGTTGCGGATAGCACCCGACGGTTAGTTACAAAATATCGGACAGATTCGCAAATTTGGAAAATCTCTGTTTCATCTAAGTCAAAACGTTTAAATGTATCTCGTGTGTATCTTAGGATAGCATTCAACTTTTCATCTTCTTCTCTTTCTTTTTGCCATTGGTATTGTTGCTGCTCACGTTGGTATTCATAATGAAATAACTCCATTCGCTTTTTCTGGACTTCTTCACAGTTTGAGGTAGGTGAATAAGCCAAAGATTGTGCCTTTTTACTCACACACTTTTTGACAGATATTAGAAATGATGGAGGAATTGCATCAACAATATACCTTGCTGAGATAATGCAAAGATGGTATAGTAGTTTTTGTATGACATATCCGATGACCATAACTAATGGAATCAAACTCATTCGTATTCCAAGCATATTGCATACTTGAAACGCTACCATCGAAGCTAATAGCACCATAGTAACCTCGATTATCATAGAGTGAAGTATATCTTGTTTTTGCTTCATGCTTATTGTTGTTTATTTCGCAATGCAAAGATACAATACATTTTCATAGAAAACGAAAGACAAAAATAGGTATGCTTTTGCAAATCAATTGCTTATGAAAAGAAAAGCTAAACAAATGCAAATATCAAAGGCGAAATGAAAGCATCTGCAAACAAAAGAAAACACTTAAATAAAGTTAAAGTTTTATTTTGCGTTTATTGGGCATACAAAACACTCTATAAAACTATGTTTTGAGTATAAAATAGTCATATTTGTACCAAGTGTTATATAATAAGCTGATATACAATAGTGATTATATTTGAGGAAGTGAAGTAAGTCCGATTATCAATAGGTCTACATACAAAGAGGTTGTGTCAAAACGTTGGCACAACCTTTTTTTATGATTTATAGTCCTGTTATCTTTTCTTTTGGCTATGCTGCTTTTTTCTCATTCATTTGGTAACAAGTTGCTATCTTCCACTTGTATCGGTTTATAAATGGCCCAATAAGCATAGATTTAGCAAATGTAATAAGTCCCTTTCCTGCTTTTCGCAGTTTTGCACACATCTTTTTGATATTAAAAGCTATGGCAAAGAAGGCAAAGTCCATTGTCACCTTGTCTTCTCCCACATGCCGGAACCTCCTGTATGCCATGTTGTATTTCATTTGTCCGAAAACTCGTAACCGTAGTGGCCCTGATGTCGCAGGCCTGTATGCCATGTTGTATTTCATTTGTCCGAAAACAGCTTCCGGTTCTATGCACCGCCTGCCTCTATGTCTGACTCCTTTTTCTGAGAGCAACCTTTCCCGTGCCTGCCGTTTGTATTGGTTTAACCGGTGGTTGACTTCTATAATACGGTTTCCCCGTGCTTTAAAACAACTTCCATGCAAAGGACAGACTTCGCATCTTTGTGCTTTATACCGGGCACTTTCGGTGGCGTATCTGCTCACTGTTTTGTCACGTCTGGTTCCTATGCGGTTCATATGTTGCCCCATCGGACAAACGTAATAATCCTCCCCCGCATTGTAATGGAGACTTTCCGCATGGAACGGGTTGAGGGTATAACGGGAACGCTGCTTTTTATGGAAGTAGTTGTACTTGACAAAGGCTTCTATCCCGTTCTCCTGCATGAACCGGTAATCGGAGTCTGCCACACCGATACCCGGTAAGCGGTTATAGCGGTGCCGGAAGGAGTCGAAGAAAGGGATCAGGGTCAGCGTATCAGTAGGGTTGGGAAACAACCGGAAGTCTATGATGAATTGGTTTTCAGTACCTGTTTGTAAATTATACTCGGGCTTGGGCTGCCCGTTCTTCATGGCGTCTTCTTTCATGCGCATGAATGTGGCACCGGGATCGGTCTTGGAATAGGAGTTACGTTCTCCAACGACTTCAAGGTGATTGTCGTATTCCATCAGCTTGTCACGATACCCTTCAAGTGCCCTGACTTGTTTCTTCTTTTCGCGCAGGGTTTTCTTTTGTTCCTTGTCCTGTGTTGCAGGCTGGTGTTCCAGGACTTCTTTAAGTTCATCCACTATGTTAGAGAGCATGGAGGGAGTCAACTCCACGGATGTGTCTTTTACGGAGTTCTCCTGTACAATGGCTTCATCCACCTGCTCCAGAAGGATGCGAATCTTATTCATCAACCTTGTGCGGTTCTATTCGATGCTCTTATGCCAGACAAAAGTATATTTGTTGGCCTTGGATTCAATCTTGGTGCCGTCGATATATTCCACGTCAAGACTGATGAACCCCTTGTCGGCAAGGACAAGGACCAACTGCGTGAAGACGTTGTTTATCTCCTCCTTTACACGGTTACGAAAACGGTTGATGGTTATGAAATCCGGATGCTCATGACCGGCAAGCCAGGTATAATGGATGTCACGCAAAAGAAGCTTCTCTATTTTGCGACAGGAATAGATATTATTCATGTAGGCGTAGATAATTACCTTGAGCATCATTTTAGGATGATAAGCTGAGCGCCCCGTTTCTTTATAAAGCTTCTTGAAATTATCAAGATTGAGACTGTCAACAACTGCATTGACTATGCGGACAGGATCGTCCGCAGCTATGTTTTCATCAATTCTTTGTGGAAAAAGAACCGTTTGGTTGGGAATGTAAGGACGAAAATTTAACTTTGCCATAACGAAAAACTTTATGCCTAGAGTTACATAAACTTTGGGTAATAACAAAGTCTTGGCTTTGCGCATAAAAAAGGTTGTGCCAACGTTTTGACACATCTCTTACAGTGGGTGGTGGGTAAGTATGGTATTTACAATTCTTCAAACTTTTGAACGAACTCATTAACGATAGATACCATACGCTCAATATATTCTTTACGCTTCTGAGGAGAAATTAGTTTGTATGTTGATGTACCCTCAAAATTGCTAAAGCAAAATTCGAGGTCGCCTCCCGACTTTGGCTCAAAATATTTCCAATAAAGCCAAGATTCATTACTCCCCTCCGGTTCATCTATTTCAGTTAGAGCCTTTACTTTTCTCTTAATTTCCTTTGTGTATTTTCCGTTTGTTTCACATACACCATAACAAATATAATCATCATAATCACAATTTATTCCTAACGGAATTCCTGACTTTGAAGTAAAGCACAAATCAAAACAAACTTGTCTTTTGCGTGGTCCACCATGAACTGCATCATCTATCAATTCGTTGTCTATTGCTTCTGTTGTAGTGTATCCTGCCAAAACCAATGCGTCTGATAACTCTTTCCAAAAGTTGCAAATTGTATGCCACTGAATATGCTTGAAATTCTTAATCAAGAACATTGCACTTTCTAAGTTATCTGAATTTTTACCGACAATGTTCATAAGTTCTATTCTTTCAGAAACGGAGGATTCGTTATTCGTCATTTTTTGTAATAGGTTTATATATTGATTTATTGATTCCCGAAGTATTGGCTTCGCATAGCTTTCTTTTGCGCACTCTTTGAGCCATTCGATTATTTCAGAGCCATAAGAGATACATTGTACTTTTTCCACAAGTTCTGGGTATTTTCCGCTGGTTGAAACACTTTCTTCAGACGGTTCGTGCTGGTCGAGCGTAAGATAATATATGTTTATATTATCCTTTGAATACCCTTCTTCTATGGCTTCACGGTAATACTTTTCAAGTTGTCCTTCTTCTTCGTGGTTACTATCCAATGCGTCTATCTTGTTCTCGATAATTACAGCAAACTCATTTCCTTTACGAATAAAAATGTCAATATCCTTAAACTCCGATGGGTTTAAGAAGTTGGGAGTTATTGATATTTCGGCATCGTCCACTTGCATATTACTTTCGACCACACGAAGAAACAAGGATAGGAATGTGTTGCCCATTTTGTGTGGTGCTTTTGGGTCAAGCAAAACAGAGATAAACCGAGAGTGCAGGTTTACTTCATCTCGTTCGTTCAGCAAAATGGAAAACAGATTGAATATTTCCTCTTTATCTTGGCGTTCAAGAAGTTTCAAACGCAAGATATTAACTTGCTTGAGAAGAAAAACAACGTTATTCATAAGAGAACTACTAAAATTGAAAGTACTTTATTCATGTCTTTAAGGATTTGTTTTTAGACAATTAGTGCTAGGAATTGCCATTGTATGTTAGCAATTTATGTAAGCGACTGGGTTTTGACTTTTAGGGTTGATTTCGTTCCATACGCATTTGCCTATGTATAGTGAGCCAGTTAATTCAGTACCCTCAAATTCATACCGATTCGACCACTTAGGATTTTCAGACTTGTACCAACGTATGGGTTGGAAAACAGCCACCACTATTCCATGCACAATGGCAAAGACAAGATTAGCATTTTCTGCTCGCTTTTTACTAAGTACCCAGTAATGACGTGCGCGGTCATAATTGTCCGCACGTTCATTACTGTCGTAGGTCTTACTGATATTGACACATATGATATGGTCGTTGGGATTAATCTTTATATACTCCATGTTAGACTATGTGTTGAAGATAAACTTCTTGATGCGTTTTACCGCTTCTTCGGTAGCTTTTTCAATTATATATTGGCAAACTTATTTGGATTTATTTTTTTCTCCCTTCTTTCCTGGACTTTCTCTAATCCCGGCATCTTTTTAGCCAATGCACTTTCTCCAGCAGGAAAATAGAGAGGAAAAACTCTATATAAGAAACTCACAATTTCACTAAAATACATAAGATCTTGCTGACTACATGTATCTTTGAGCTGAATGGTTATTGAGGGAGTGACTGTCAAACCGTGTTCTGCAAATGCGCAAGCACTGGCAAGAATAGCTTCCTGTTCTTCTTCGGTAAACATCTTGATTTTATCTGCTAACCATTCAAGTTCTCTTTGCTGAAGTGCTTGTTGCTTTTCATTCTGATGTTCCAATAGGATTGCTACATTTTCTTGTTGCTTTTCGGTCAAGGCATTTTCTAATGCTTGATTCTTTCGTTTAAGGACATTGAATTTCAGTAATGCGGCAATGTACATACAGAAATAACCTACTGCAATATCGAATATCAGAACAAGCAGATAATTGCTATTTGACTTTTGGGTATTCTCAGCCATATACTCACTGATAGGAATAACGGCAAATAGCATGATGATGGCTATTGCATAAAGCACTCTGT
>ENA-OPSX01000361-OPSX01000361.1-human-gut-metagenome-genome-assembly--contig:-NODE-361-length-29671-cov-6.462993_pt1 | contig 29671 bp, 27 predicted proteins | sample MGYA00241462_ERZ501916 | MGnify/ENA primary metagenome ERZ501916 (study PRJEB25962, sample SAMEA2042113) | human gut metagenome | biome: human gut; feature: human-associated habitat; material: faeces...
CATTATGGTCTAAGGAAAAAATTTTCATTATAGCCTTTTAACATTTTTCAACATTTCCTTGCACATATGTTCTGCACGCTGTATAATGACCCTATAAACGGAAAAAATCCGGTACTTGCCATACCGGATTTCTAGTAACCTATCAACCAGGATGGCTGATAATCTTTACATCACTTAGATTATACCACGCATCCTGCATTTTGCATAGGGTGTATTTTTTATACCCTTTTTTCGAAAGGATGATTTTCATGGGAAAAGTTAGCACACGAAAACGCGGAAAAACCTGGCAGTATTATTTTCAATTGGCCAGTGTGAATGAAACGAGAAAATGGAAAACCGGTAGCGGATACCGAACAAAGGCGGAGGCTCAGGCAGCCGGCACAAAAGCTTTGGCTGAATATAATAGCACTGGTATTGCTTTTAAGGTCTCGGAGCAATCTGTAGCTGACTATTTCGACTACTGGATGGAGCATTATGTAGAACAAGAACTTGCAGAGACAACTGTAAATACATACAAGAAAAGGATCCGTCTTTATATTAAACCTTATATTGGTTCTTACAAACTTAAAAATGTACAGGGAGAAACCTTACGAAACTTTCTGGCCAAGTTACACCGAACTGGTATGAGTAGAAATACTCTTACTTGTATTAAGGGAATGTTGACATCTGCATTTGGATATGCGACTGTACAGGCAAAGTTCATTTCTGTGGATCCGTCTTACAAACTGACACTTCCAAATAAAAGGAAAGATTCCGAGGTAGGCACAAGGAAAGAGAATCATATTTTTGTTGAAGAAGATATGTGGAATGCGATTATTGAACGCTTTCCAGAAGGCCATCCTTCCCACCTTGCTCTGATGCTTGGCTATTATTGTGGATTACGTCTTGGAGAGGTCTATGGATTAACCTGGGATTGCGTAGACTTTGAAAACAAAACAATTACAATAAATAAACAAATGCAAGAACCTTCTGGATGTGGTAAGTGACTTCTGTATGTACCTAAGTACGATTCATCCAGAACAGTTACTGTTGGTAACAATGTTCTTGCCTTGCTAAAAAGAACGCTGGAATTTCAATTGACTAATAAAGAAACCTGCGGAGAATATTATCAAGAAAATTACATGAACTATGATGAAGAAACACACAGCCTTCTTTCACTTAATGATTTAAGGCCTGTACATTTTGTAAATGCTAAACAGGGTGGTCTTCTGGCTCACCCACGAAATATGCAGCACACTTCCCGCAGCATTCATGGTAAAGCAAAGAACTGTACTCTTATCAGTGAAGAATGGGACTTCCACAGTTTACGACATACTCATGCAACAATTCTTTATGAGGCAGGTGTTCCAATGCCACTGATCCAGAAAAGACTCGGGCATATTAATATTCAGACAACAAAACGCTACACAGATCATGTTACTAAGAAAATGCTTTCTATGCTTGATGAAGTAATAAATGGTGACAACATTGACAACAACTTAGAGTAAATGTTGTCAATATGTTGTCAAAACACAAAAATCGGGAGCCGAACGACTCCCGATAAATTTTTGTAAATCTCGTAAAACCTAGAATCTACCTGCCTTAGCAGCCTCTTCAACGGAAACTGAAACGCTCTGAAAATCCGCTTAAATACTGGATTGTTCAATTTATTTGTGTATTACCTGTGTATTTCTAAATCTACTTATAATATAAACAACTTTTGTTTTTTATTTTCTACACAAGTTATTTACTCTTAATAAGTTTACCTCTTTTCAGCAAATTAATCAACTTCGTATTCTGTGATGCGCCACCTTTGTAATTTTTAATGCCGTTTAAAGTTGCAATTTTCTCCCTGTTTTTCTTCGAAGAATTGATTTTTAATGATTTCAGGGCATCTACAATCGAACTGGATTTTCCACGATATTTAGGATAATATACAGTCTTTGTCTTAGCCGGAGTTTTCTTAGTCTCTTCAACCTTTTTACTCGTTGGCTCTTTATACACTACATTTAAGTCAAAATTACCAGAGTTGCCAGTCGAAATGACTTTCGGAAACCTACCAGAGCTAGTATACTGCCATGCAATATTGGCCGCGTCTGGCTTTTTCTCCTGATCTGGTGCAGTTGCAATCTGCATACGTTTGTTTGAGTTGTAATATCTTGCAATCCACCAATTGTTACACTTTACGAGTTTTCTATCAATATGTTCGTTGTAATAACTCATGCCGGTGTAAACGCCGAACAGATAACCTCTCTTCTCTACAACCTGCTGTGCAGCGTTAATAATCTCGGCAATCTTTGTTTTGTTTAACGATGCCTGTACCTTATCCTCGATATCAAACCACACGCCATACTCAAAGTGTGTTTTATCAATTTTATCAAGAATATCACAGACAAGCTCCATGTCACTTTTAGCCTTTGTCGCTGTAGTTGCGTAAGAGTAATTATATACTCCCCAGGCAATTTCGTTCTCGTTGCAAGCCGCATAATTCTCGTTGAACTTTTTATCTCTGTTCAGATCTTTTCTGATGATTTTTAAGATAGCACCTTGGCAGCCGTATGTCTTCGCTTTTTCCCAGCTTACGACTCCGTTATAACTCGATACATCAACTAATTTTCTCATGCCTATTCCTCCTTACTTTCCTGTGGCATCTCGTCTGTCATATCGCTCAATGCCTCTTTAATGTGTTCTTTCAATTTTTTCGGTACTGGCAGTCCACATAATGTCATATTTTTTAAAATAGAAACGGCCTCATAAAGAACAAATAACAGGCAGAAAAATTCGCATACACCTAATTTTTGAATACCCAATAATTTTATGTACTGCTCCGGAATCATAAAGAGCATATTAATGTGCATGATAATGTCTACAAGCATCAGTAAGCCTACACTGAGCAGCATAGCCGCCTTTCTGATTGCTCCGTCAATTCCTACGCAAGAATTAAACTTATGTTCTTTAATCGCCCGGAGCACTCCCAAGATAGTGTCTAATACGACAGCGATTAATAAAATTTCAAAAAATGAATTTCCTGTAAGTAATTTCAACGTTTCCTGAATCATAATCTTTCCCTCCTATTTCTCAGCAAAAACTAATACATTACTCCATCTCCCTGGATAGTTGCCGTACCATGCACGGATTTTTACATAATATTTTCCATGCACCATTTCACAATCATCTTTCTTGCAATCACACTCAAAAGCTGCCCAATGGGCTTTTGAGCTTCCGGAAAATTTATATATGTAAGTCTTTGTCTTGTTTTTAAATTTCGGGTCTCTCGAAAATTGATTCTCGAATCCGGTTGCCTTTTTCGCAGGGGTCCACTTGTACTCTATGACTCTCCTATCTTTTTCACTGTCGTATTTGTTCTGCACTGCTGTTGCCTTAGGCCGTGGAGATACCGCTGCATAAATCATGTTTCTATAATTATTTCTACTAACAGTCCTTGCTGAAACATTTGACGGAATAATCATTCCGGCTACAAGCAGCATTGCTAACATTAAACATAATTTCTTCTTCATAACTTTTCCTCCTATTTTACAATTACTACGCCTCTGTATGTTTTGTTCGTACACCTTCGTACATTTTCTTTCTTAACAGTTACTACACTTTTCTTTCCGTCCGAAAACCTCCAAATCTTTCCCGTTTTTGAGTCCACAAGCAATACCACGGTATGAGTCGGGTTGCCCTCTTCAAACAGGACCATATGGCCTTTTTTCAACTTCACATTTAGCTGTTCGGTCGTTAAAGATTTGTGATAAGTTGCCGGCTTCCCTGAGCAGATCATATTGATTCCCCTCGCAATTTCCGTGAGCGGATACTTTGCGCCACACTTCAATTTCTTCTTTACATAAGCAAGACACTGCTGCATATTTTTCTTGATGCCCTTGTAGCGTAGAGCCATGTAAAACGCCACCAGACTGCATCCATGATGCTGGATAAAGTCGCTCTTGAAATCATGCTGACTTGGGACAGGAATCTGTCTTCCATTGTCTAAAATAATTCGCCACGGATATTTCTTTTTTCTCTTCCTGTTTTTTGTTGCTACTGTTCTCATTGTTTTCACCTCCTTAGAGAACAAAAATACACAATAGTATCAATAAATACCATTGTGTATCATGTAAAATATGTTATTATAATTTTATAACCTAATTTCATAGGTTAGTATTTTTTTCATTTTTTAAAAGCAGCTCCGAAAGGGGCTGTTTTCCTTTTTTTATTCGTTCATCGTCTCCTGCAGCTTTGCAGCTTTTTCAATCGCTTTTAAGTCTGTGTCCGTCAGTACGCCGCCCTGGAGTAGTTCGAGCTATAAGGTATCAATGATTCCTGATTGAAGCTGGATGATTTCTGACTGTTTTTCAATCATTTTCAAAACGCTGTTCATACACTTCACCTTCTTCTGTTGTTTCTGTCTCTCCGAGCAAGATTGCGATTGGTTCGCTGTCCCCGCTACGAAACAGAGCAGTTCTACTTTTACCTGCCCAATCATCCGTCAGAAACTCAAATTCTGCATACAAATAATTTCTACTGTTACGAACCGGCACGAAAGTATCTGTCCTGGTAATAATCTGATTATTTACAACAAAGTGTAATACCGGCTGCATTTTCATCCCCCCTTCTATAAAATTCTTGGGATTAACATTAGTTCTAGGTATGTTTTACTAGTGATATCCTTAGACTCTCTCCGTATTTCAAAATGTTGTTGTTCACCCGCATTAAGATTAAACCGTTGTATTTTCCCTTCTGAATATTTATATGCTACTGCGGTTCCGGGTCTATAATAATAATAGACTATCACCCCTTCCGGAATAATAATTGCTAACTTTCTTGAGGTCTTCACACTAAAAGTAGTGCTCTTTAAAACTGAAGAACTTAACGCAAAAGTCAAATCTATTATGTCAGTCAATCCTTTTATCTGCCCCCTTACTGCTGCTCCCGCAGTGTCATACGTTGTGCCATCTACACCGACTCTAATATCCGATACTTCTTTTGTAATATCTGGAATTTTTACTTTTCCGTCATAATCTAATATGTGTATAGTCGTATAAAGTGTTATCCACGTATCATCAAAATCGGCTTCTCCAGTGAAAGAAATCGTATCACCCTCATTTAAGCTAACAATAAAATTTGTAAATTCTTCGTCAGTCTCTCCCACTAAACTAATCATGTATTCGTTTTTTTGTACATCATTAATTTTTAACCTTGCATATTGTCTACCCGTGGACGCATTTACGCCGGTAACTTGAACTTTACAATCAAATGAATACAACCCACTTTTTTTAATCTGAATCTTTGAATCACTGGAAATTGTTATGAAATTTCCTAAATTTTCAGATTTAGAACTAATGTTTTTAAAAACATTTAAAGTTGTCTCTGCAGTAGATGCCTGCGCATCACTTTTACATGACATTAAAAAATTATCGGCTTTATATTCTACAACATTATCGGTAGTGTCCTTAACAAGATTATCAATTCTTTTCCGTTCTATACCTACCTCAGCCTTACGGTCGGCGGTTTCTTTTGATAGATTTGCAGATACCTCTCTGATTTCCTTGACTGTTGCCGCAACCGAATCTGGATGCCCAGTCGCATCTTTATAGCATTGTTCTATCGCATCATGAATACTATCTCTTACTTCTTCTCCGTAAACGGCTTCTTTTATCTTTTTCAGATACTCATTTATAAGTCCCATCTTTTCTCCTTTCTACTCTATACGTTTCCACATATAACAAGTAATGTACGGCTGCATATTGTTGTGTGCATTACCGCCTCCTGCATTCTCCATCGTTGCACTTGCCGCATGGCTATGCGTTGCATCAATTTTAAATCCGTCTTTGTATTTTGTTGTTTTACTTGTACCACTCGGATAAAAAGCAGTATCGTCACCTGATGCACTACATATGCCGCTTACCGTGTTCCCCGGACCCCAACTTGCACTCTGCCCTGCAAAATTATGCACTGTACCTGTAAGTGATTTTCCTGTAACTTTAACTGTTGTAGAATGTTTGTGTGACGGCATTTCATTAATTGATAATGTGTGTGTTTTCTCACCGCCGGTCTTTTCAACCGTTGAAAAATCACCGTCCGATGTGTTTACACTCACGGGTACCCGACCAGCTCCCCACGTTACCCATGTGCCACCGAAAAGCGTTCCGGGGTTTGTGTTATTTACACTCATATAAATACTACCTACGGGGTATACTTTATCGAGCGTAACCCCGCCAGATGAATGAGCGTCAATGTAATTTTTTATTTTCGCCCACAATCTCGCCAAACCGTCGTTATCCAGATAGCCCATAATCCCACCTCATTTTATACACAAATAGCGTCAATCTGCGCGTTTGTAATAGCTGTGATTGTAAAGATTTCGCCCAGCGGGTCCCATGCGGTACCATTCCAAGCTACGTTCATGCCTGCGCCGCCATATTTGCTGGCCGCTTCGATGTTGTAAACATCACCAACTCTCTGTCCGGTTGTTGGTAATTTGTCTGAAGAAGCTACTGAACCACAATATTTATACATATTTGTGATTTCTGATTTCTTAGCGTATGTACTCGACAAGGTGGCGTTTGTCGGTAACGCATCGAGCTTACTTTTATCGGTCGCACTCATAACACCGGCCGCACTACTAGTTGCCCCACTAAAGACAAACCCACATAAATCTACAGCCGCCTCACCTTCATCCCTCGTAATCCAGAAGCCGCATTTATCCGCAGAGGGATTGTAAGCCCTCGTTTGTAAGCTACCCCAATAGCCACTCCCGAATAACACCATAGTCTCATGTCCTGCCGCTGGTGCCGGTACAAGTCCATGAGTACCCATTGCGTCACCACTTGCGGCGGCTTTAAAATCACTGTAAGTGGTATCGTTATCCGCGCCCCAAATAGCTGTGCCATCTGCGCTCCAACGTAAGATTTGACCGGAAGAACCGCCCGCCGGGATGTGTTTGTTACCACTTGTCGTAGGATGTGTATAGTTGTTCGCACCACTCGCGATACCATCCAATTTCTTTTTATCATCAACACTCATAAGACCGTGTGCCGACTGTGTCGCATCAGAATAGGTTGTATTTGTAGGGGTAGCCCAGGTTCCATCTCCCCGTAAATACTGTGACTGTTTACCTGCCGCCGGTGCAGGTACCAGACCATGCGTACCTGCTGCGGAACTTGTTGCACCTTTCATGTCAGCATATGTGGTGTTAGCCGGTGTTCCCCAAGTTCCGTCTGCTTTTAAATATTTACCTTCGTTTCCTTTCGTTGGAGCAGGTACTAAACCGCTACCGCCATCTGCGGATGCTGTCGCCCCTTTAAAATTACCATATGTCGTGTTTGTGTCCTGTGTCGTAATCGTTCCGGTTGTTCCATCACCTTTGGTAAATGTAATGGTTTTACCACTTACCGAGAGATTAGTAATCCCTTTATTAAAAAGTCCTTTAATTTTGTTCCATAAATAAGTAACGCCATTATTGTCTAAATAAGCCATTTTATCACCTCATCGTTTTTTATTTACATATTTCGTCTAGTTCCAAGTTTGTTATCGCTTCTATATCTTTCGATTGCGCGATAGATATCGCCATGTCTGACTTGTCGTTTGCTTCGCTAGCCGTTTCTCTTACTTTTTCTACATTGTTATTTATAATTAGAACACTTTTTTCAAATGTAACTTCATTGGAAAAAGTTTTTTCTGAAAGTGTGGATAGTGTTTTTCCAAGCGTAATTTTTGTATTTGAAGGATTTTCCAAATCTATCTCGTATTTGTTAACGAGATAATATGTAGATTTGTCTCCCGGAGTGCTTAACAGATTATGATGCGTTGACACGCAAGGAATCAAATCTCCCAAGCCTATGGCATCAATCTCCACATCAATTTTATGCAAATCCACCGCTGTCAGTTCAATCGTAGTTGTCAGATTAATGCACTTGTTTAGATATTCCTGTGCTTTTTTTAGGAGGGTGTTTGGATTATTAATATCGGGAAAATCCACCTTATCACATATCCACCCATAAAGCTCAACTGCCTCTGGGCTGTAAATATAGTCCGTTCCATCGTGTCCTTCCGCGGTCTTGATTGTTACATTATTTGCACCAATCGGAGCTCCAATTGGAATAATTGCCGTTTTAATGTCTTCTGCTTTTACATACTTCTGAAAATCAAGAAGATTTTCTCCGAATCGGATTACCTGCGTACTGACTTTTCCGTATTGCTTCACATAGTCAAGGTAACGAACATTATTTTCATAGCGCACCCTAAGATAACCTTCGTATTTTTCAAGAAAATTCGTATTAATAAAATCCCAGGTAGTTTCATAGTTTGTCGCCAAAGTTTTAATTTCTACTGAATCAATATCAACAATTCCTATTTCAAACTGCTTTTCTTTTTCTACTTGAGAATTATGTTCTTCTATTAATCGTTTAAAAATTACAATATTAGTATCTGCCTTATGAATTTCTCCCGACTGGCTTCCATAAGTGTGTGGACGCTGAATTGTGTCAAGTAAATAAGATAACTCTCCTTCGCATGTAATCCGACCAGTATATTCAAAGTCTCGCTGATCAGTAATGGAACGGCCACAATATAGCAATCTTGAAGCCTCCCCACTATCTGATATGTCAACATCATATACTTTCACCGGCAAAGAGCGGCTTCTCAAACTGATGAAAGCCGTGGACTCGCCCTTTAACGGCGTTACCCTGTGCACCGGTTCCCTGGGAAGCAATCCGGAAAATGACATCCCGGATATTATCCGGTCCTTAAAAGGAAGGATTCCCTTTGCACATGTGCGCAATCTGCAGTATAATGCTCCTGGAGATTTCCAGGAAGCTGCCCATCTCTCAGCAGACGGCAGCATGGATATGTATGAGATAATGAAAGCGCTGTACGACATTGGCTTTGACGGAATCATGCGCCCTGACCACGGAAGGGCTGTCTGGGGAGAGGTGTCCATGCCGGGATACGGTCTTTATGACAGAGCCATGGGGGCATGCTACTTAAATGGTCTGTGGGAGGCTATCTGTAAGCAGAACCGATAGGCGCATACAGAAGGAAAGGATGGGTGCCATGAGATTAACCTTTGATGAAATTAAGAGTGAGATTAAGAGGGTGCTGGTTAAATACGGGATGTCTGAGGAAAAGGCGGAGACCTGCGCCCGTATTCACACGGAGACTACCTACGACGGGGTATATTCTCACGGCACCAACCGGGTGGCCAGGTTTGTAAATTACATTCAGAAAGGCTGGGTGGACGTAAATGCTGAGCCTTCCCTGGAGCGGGAGTTTGGCGCCCTTCGGGTTTATAATGGAAACATGGGGCCCGGCGTCCTGAACGCCCTGTACTGCGCGGACCGGGCCATGGAGCTGGCGGATCAGTACGGCATCGGCATGGTGGGAATCAGGAATACCACCCACTGGATGCGGGGCGGCACCTACGGGCTGTACGCTGCAAGAAAGGGGTATGCGGCAATTATGTGGACCAATACAGAGTCCTGTATGCCGCCATGGGGAGGCAGGGAATGCCGTCTGGGCAACAACCCCTTTGTCATGGCTGTGCCGTCTGCGGACGGAGGAGAACCTCTCCAGCTGGACATGGCCATGTCCCAGTATTCCTACGGAAAGCTGCAGGTTACCCGGCTGGCCGGGGAGAAACTGCCCTATCCCGGCGGATTTGATGATGAGGGCAATCTGACGGACGATCCGGGCACCATCGAGCAGTCCCGCCGTGTGCTGCCTGTGGGTTATTGGAAGGGATCGGCCTTTTCGTTTATGTTGGATATCCTGGGGTCCGTGCTCACGGACGGTATAGGGGCAGCCGGCATGGACCAGAAGGGATACGGCAGCTGCGGCGGCTGTTCCCAGGTCATGATTGTGGTGGATCCCGGCAGGACCACCACGGATGCCCATATGAAAGAAATCGTGGATACAGCTGTCCGGTATGTAAAGAGCTCGGCCCCGTCGGAGGAAGGCGTCAGCGTCAGGGCGCCGGGCCAGGGAAGCGCCCGGTTCCATGAGGAGCATGACAGGCTGGGGATTTACATGGATGATGATGTCTGGAAGGAGATACAGTCCCTGTAGGCCCTGGGAACTGGTATTAGGAGGTTTTACCCATGAAGATAGAGGAAAAGAGACATGGAGAGACTGCCAGACAGTATGCGTACCGGACCTTGCGGGAGAACATCATATCTCTGGATTTGGAACCGGGAGCGCCCTTTAACGATGTGGAAATGTCGCAGATGATTGGCATTAGCCGCACACCCGTGCGGGAGGCAGTCATACAGCTCAGCGAGGAATCCAGAATCATTGAGATATTCCCCCAGAGAGGGATGCGCATTGCGTTGATTGATGTGGATCTGGTGGAGGAGGCGCGCTTTCTGCGTCTGGTCCTGGAAAAGGCGGCTGTTGAGCTGGTCTGCGGACAGGCGGATGAAGAGGACCTGCAGTGGCTGGATGAGAATATCAGGCTCCAGGAGTTTTATCTGGAGGGAGGTTCATCCCGGAAGCTTTTGGAGCTGGACAATGAGATGCACCGGAAGCTGTTTTTCATCTGCCGCAAGGAGCTTACCTATGAGATGAGCCAGAGGCTGGCGATTCACTATGACAGGATCCGCAGTCTGTCCGTGGCAGCGGTTAAGGACCATAAGATAATTGAGGACCATAAAAAACTGCTGGAGGCAATACGGAGCCGCGATAAAAAGCTGGCCGCAGAGACAATGGATCTCCATCTGAACAGGTGGATGTTGAACGAGCAGATGTTCAGAGACCAGTACCCGGCATATTTTAAGTAACTGTTCCGGGCTTTCAGGGAATCTAATTCCAATCAGCATGAAATCGTTTAAGGCAAAATAATACCCCTGGGTCGATACGGCCTCAGGGGTGTTTTCAATCGTTCAATATGTTTAGCTCCTAAATCCTGGCAAGATTCTGAAGGGCGTTATCCTGAATGATGACCTCGTAGTGCTCCTTAAAATATGCCTCGCTGGCAGATTCCCCTGACAGCTTGGTGGCATACTCTGCCAATATGTTGCACACGCGGGAGAAATCCAGGTCCCCGCAGTCCAGGCGTTTTACAATGAGATAATACTGTCTGGTTCCGGGCTTCTTATACAGCGTGTTAACGCCGTCATAGATTCCGGATACGGCCCGGGAAGCCTCGCTTATGCGGTCCAGGCTATTGAAGCGGAAAATGCGGCTGCTGGCTACGGAGCCTGTATTCTTCTTGGCAGGAGCTTCAGAGGCACCGTCCGTACCGCTCTCATCCCCAACCTGTTCCACGGAACCTGGCTCCAGGTAGTTCAGGGAATCCGGAGCACCCTCCAGGAACTCGCTGGCCAGCTGCGACACAAGGGAATTCTGGTTGTCGTCCGTGAAAGGTGAGAACTTGGCAAAACGGGTATCCAGTTCTTCCGGATCTTCGATTTTAGTGATGACCAGCATAATGCTCTCGCTGGACAGCGGAATCGCCTCAACCATCAGAGGAATGTCCTCCGCCTCAAAGCCCACTTCATTGGATGCTTTCTGAATCATCTCCCGGAACAGCTTCCTGGCTTTTTCTGTTCCATAAGCCAGCTCTACCAGGTTTATGTTGCGCGCACTTAAATCAAAGCTGGTCAATGTACAGCGAATCTGGTTTTCATTGATACGTTCTATCTTCATTAGGATCACTTCCTGTTCTGTGTCAAATGTGGTGGCATCTGCTTTGGACCAGGGTGTTTTTTTGAAACTTCAGGCCGAAAGTAGACTTCTACACTTTAAATATACTACATTACAGGTGGAAATATCAATCATTTCATAAAAATTTAAAAAATATCGTGCCGCAGGATGTTTTCAGGTTGTATAAATAGCATATGAAAAGCCATGGAAGATATAACGACCATAGACAGGTGACAAAGAAAAGGGTAAAATTGGGATATGAGATGATATTGTAACGAAGGAGGGGTGAATAAGGAATACCATTTTATTTGGCAAATACCGTCTGCTGCACAAATTGGGAACAGGCCGGGCAGGAACCGTATGGCTGGCAGTGCACATTGGCCTGGAGGAATACAGGGCCATAAAGCGCATTTCTAAGAGGGATGCCGACTATGACACTTTCCGAAGGGAAGCATTGGTGCTAAAAGAACTGCGCCATCCTGGGATTCCCATGATCTATGATTTAGAAGAAGATTCTGAATTTTTTTATTTAATCGAGGAATATCTTGAAGGATATTCTCTATATGCCCTGATTGCGAATCAGGGGCCTATTCAAGAGGCAGAGGCAGTCCGTTACGGGATGCAGGTCTGCGGGCTTGTGGCTTACATGCATTCTGCGTGTGAAATACCCATATTACATTTAGATTTACAACCAAATAACCTGATTATCTGCAACGGCACCGTAAAGCTGATTGATTTTGATCATGCCGCAGGCTGCCGGTGGGCAAACATTGCCCCAAAGCGATTCGGTACAGTGGGCTGCGCGGCTCCTGAACAGTATGCTTCTGACCGTATGTTGGACCAAAGGACCGACATTTATGCCATTGGTGCAGTCCTCCGTTTTATGACAGCCGGAACCCTGAGAGAGGAGGCCGGACAGTCTGCCGCCCTGTCGGAGGTCTTTGAGCGGATTATCAGAAAATGCATGGACTCCAATATGGAGAAACGGTACGCTTCCGCCGATGAGGTGGAGGATGCGCTTCAGGCGCTGTGTACCAGGAAGCTGACAGAAGAAAAGGAACAAAAGACAATACCATCTCATATTTTGCTTGTGACCGGAATGAAGGCTGGGACGGGCACCACACATTTAGCCTTAGGGCTGGTATATTTTCTGAACAGGAACGGATACCGGGCGCTGTATGAGGAACATAACGCCTCCCGGGCAGTGGACACCATGGCCCGCAGGGCAGGTATGCGTCCGGACCGTTTTGGAATCTATACCATGAACGGCTGTTACTTAAAGCCGTGGTATGGACCTGCCGTGAAGCTGGATGAAGGGACAGGATTTGACATCATAGTGAAAGACTATGGAACAGACTGGCAGCAGGCGGAGCTGGAATTAAAGGCAGGGAAGGCAGATTTATTAGGGACAGGCAGCGCCAGCGCCTGGGACGGCCGGTACATCAGGCAGTACATATCCTGGATGAATCAGGCATGGGCGGGCCGGTGTGATGGGAACCGTGTGCTTGTATTCCGGGGGACACGGACCATATGCCAAAAGGAACTTAAGGCCATGACAAGCTCAGACAAGGCCTTAAAGGGAATAAAGCTGTTTGTTTCGCCGGAGTACGAAAATCCTTTCAGCCAGAAAAGGGAAGAAGCCTTTTTTCAGTCGCTATGGTCTGCCGTAGCCGGCAGGAGATGGAACGGAAAATAGGCCTGTTAAAAAGATGGGATTTTCTAAGAAAACCTTTTTTAAACACAGCCGGGAGCCTGCGAAAGGGTGCAGGGTTGTCGGAATCACAGGAACAGGACGGGGAACAGGGGTGACTCATCTTAGCGTCCTGGCGGCCAATTATATGGCCAGTGCCCTGCAGCGCAGGACTGCGGTGATTGAGTGGAATGACCATGGCGCATGGAAGACCATGAAGGATATATGTCAGGCCGGTTCCGCAAAGCAGGCAGATTCTGCGGACTACAGATACAAAATCTTCGGGGTTACATATTATATGCAGGGAGCCCCAGGCGTGCTGGCGTCCTGTCTGGATGGAACATATGACGATATCATTATTGATTTTGGAGAGTTGAGACCATCCATCAGGGCGGAATGGCTCAGATGCGAAGTGAAGATTGTCATGGCTGCACTGAGCGAATGGAAGCTGGAGGCATTTTTGGAGCTTTTATCAGAGGAGGAAGGACGCAGAGCAGGGTGGATATATACAGCTGCCTTTGGCAGCGAGGACACCAGAAAACAGATAGAGAGGCAGTTTGGGATTTCTCTGGTCAGGGTTCCTCTTTCAGTAGATGCTTTTTCAGTGGATTATAAAACCATGCAGTGGTTTGAGAGGATTTTGTGAAGAAAAAAGAGACAGAAGGGAATGGCGCACAAAAGTATGTCACGGAAACAACTCCTTGGTGCTGCCGTCCGGCTGTCCCGCGGTAATAGGGGAGGACTTATCAGTATGATAAGAAATGTCGAGTATGGAGACCGGAAGAAACACCAGAGAACCTATCTGGACGGATTGAAGAGATACAAGAACAAAGGGGTTCGGATTACCATTGACGGAGTCGAGTGCCCGGAAAAAGAATGGGAGAGGATATTCGAGATGGGAGAAGACGGGGGCTTTTACATGGGAGACTATGTTGGCGCCGAACAGGGCTGTCTGAAGGAAATCAGATTTGACAAAGTGTATCTCAGCGACCCTCCCAAAGAGAAAAAAGATAAGGATTCATAAACAGGCAATAAAATCAGATAACAAAAGCCCGGATTATGCCGCCGCCATGAGTACCGTCTCAGCCTGTGCAGCCAAAGCAAGGCGGCGCATACCGGGCTTTTGTGCCTGTTGCCTCCATAATGACTGTAAATTGTAAGCAAATAATTGGTACATACACTCTGTTTTGTGGTAGAATAAAAACAATCATTAGGAAACTGGAGGACAGGATGAGCAGAAGAAGAAAAGGTCACGGCTGCGGAATCACGGTGCTGGTTCTGCTGTTCATATTTATCCTGGCAGGCAGTGGTCTGGGAGTGTTTTTTGCCAAGAAATACATGCCCAGCAATGAGCTGGCGGATAAGAGCAGGGTATTTGGTATTAAGGGCGGCCAGGTGGCCCTTATTTTGGATAACCAGGTGCAGGAGGAGAAGGGAATCTACGAGGATGGCCAGGTATACCTGCCTGTGGACTGGGTAAATGAACATCTGAACGAGCGCTTTTACTGGGATGAGGGCGAAAAACTGCTTGTGTATGCACTGCCTGAATCCATTGTGTATGCGGACGAAAGTACCCAGGGCGAGAAGGGACCTCTCTTTAAGGTCACACAGGATGGAATGTACCTGTCTCTTGGAGTTGTGGTAAATTATACGGATATCCGCACGCAGGCCTTTGCCACAAGCCAGATTAAGCGGGTGTTTATTGACACATCCTGGCAGCCCTATGACACGGCAGTGCTGAAAAAGACAGGCCAGGTCAGAGTGAAGGGCGGTGTGAAGAGCCAGATTATCACGGAGGCAGCGGCAGGAGAGACTGTGGATGTGCTGGAGACCATGGACAAGTGGTCCAGGGTCAGGACCGCGGACGGTTACATCGGATATGTGGAGAACCGGAAGCTGGAGGCAGGAGAGCAGATTGCACCTGTCAGCACCTTTGAGGCGCCTGTATATACCAGCATTTCCATGGACGGGAAAGTAAGGCTGGGATTTCATCAGGTCACACGGCAGGAGGGAAATAATACTCTTGAGGACTATGCGTCCAATGCCAGGGGGATGAATGTGATAGTGCCCACCTGGTTTAATGTGGTGTCCAGCGATGGAACCTACACATCACTGGCCAGTAAGGATTACGTGGATAAGGCCCATGACATGGGACTGAAGGTGTGGGCCATGGTGGAGAATGTGAGCACCCAGGAAAGTATCAAGAACCTTAATACAAAGACTTTGATGTCCTCCACCAGTACCAGGAAAAAGCTCATTGAAAAACTGATGAATGAGGCGGATACCTATGGCTTTGACGGATTCAACCTGGATTTTGAGAGCCTTAAGGCGGAGGCAGGACCACATTATGTGCAGTTCATCAGGGAAATGTCGGTTGCCTGCCGCAATAAGGGACTTGTGCTGTCCGTGGATAACTATGTACCGTCCTCCTATACTGCGTTTTACAACAGGAAGGAGCAGGGAATTGTGGCTGACTACGTGATTGTTATGGGATATGACGAACACTATGCGGGAGGAGAAGCCGGCTCCGTATCCTCTATTCCCTATGTGAGGGAGGGCATTGAGAATACCCTGAAAGAGGTTCCCAAGGAAAAGGTCATCAATGCGGTCCCCTTCTATACCAGGGTATGGACCGTAAATGAGGGGAAGACCTCTTCCAAGGCATATGGCATATCAGATGCCAGGCAGTGGGTGGAGGAAAACCAGGTGGAGCTTACCTGGGATAAGCTGCTGGGGCAGTATTACGGCGAGACTGTGAGCGGAAGCGGACAGCAGTATATATGGATGGAAGAGGAAGATTCCATGAAGCTTAAGATTGACCTGATTAAGGAGTTTGACCTGGCAGGAGTTGCCTGCTGGAAGCTGGGATTTGAGCCAGCGGATATATGGGATATTGTGTCAGGGGTTAAATAGACAATATGGGTGACGCCGGAGGAAGGAAATGAGACGAAGAACAAGGGTAACGGGAATCATGACAGCAATCTTAATGGCTGGAGTCATGGCAGGGTGCAGCGTACAGGCTGGAAAGCAGGTGGAGCCCACCACTGGAAAACAGCAGACAAAGGAAACGGTTCAGGAGACAGTTCAGGAAACAGAGCTGCAAAAGCCCACCCATCCTGCGCCTTCGCAGATACAGCCTTTTCCTGATGTAGAAAAGGAGACAAAGGCAGAGCCTCTGATTGGAGGAAAACGCATTATCCTTATGACGGATATACATTATCTGGCAGAATCCCTGACGGACCGGGGGGATATGTTTCAGTCTATGGTAGAGCACGGCGATGGAAAACTGACCAATTATGTATGGGAGATCACAGACGCCGCACTGGAGGAAATTAAGCTGCTGAGTCCGGATGCCCTGATTATCAGCGGAGACTTAAGTCTTCAGGGGGAAAAGAAGAGCCATGAAGAACTGGCGAAAAAGCTGGATGAGGTGGAGAAAGCCGGTATCACGGTTTTGGTTATACCGGGCAACCATGATATTAACAACCCAAGCGCCTCCGTGTATTCCGGGGGAGACCGGTACCCGGCGGAACCTACCGCACCGGAGGATTTTGAGCGCATATATAAGGAATTCGGATACTCGGAGGCCAGCAGCAGGGATGCCAATTCCCTCAGTTACACCTATGACCTGGGACCGTCCATGCGCCTGCTCATGCTGGATACCTGCCAGTATGAACCCCGCAACAAGGTAGGGGGAATGATAAAGACAGAGACCTATGAGTGGATAAAGGAACAGCTTAAGCAGGCGGCCCGTGACAGCGTGATTCTTCTTCCGGTTGCCCATCACAACCTGCTGGAGGAGAGCAAGGTATATGCGGATGATTGTACCATCGAGCACAGTGAGGAGCTTATTCAGATGCTGGAAGGGGAGAATATCCCGCTGTTTCTCAGCGGACACCTGCATGTGCAGCACTTCATGAGAAATAATGACATCGGTATCTATGAGGTGGTCACCAGCTCCCTGTCCACGCCTCCCTGCCAGTACGGCGTGCTGGATTACATGGAAGATGAGACATTTTATTACTATTCACGCAAGGTGGATATGGAGAAATGGGCCAGGAAAAACAAGAGCACGGATGAGAACCTGCTGAACTTCGACACATACAGTCCGCCTGTTTTAAAGAGGATATTCTATAATCAGGCCTATGACGCCATGAAGAACTCTGCGGAGGAGGAGACGGGCAGCGTATTTGTGAAGCTGACAGAATCAGAGAAACAGCAGATGGCAAAGGTATACGGCGACATCAATGCCGCGTGTTACGCAGGCAGGGCATATGAGGTGGTGAAGGAGGCAGTAAAGCAGCCCGGATACGCCATGTGGAAGGAGTACTGCTATCCCGCCATCCTGTATGAATACCTGGAATACATCATAGAAGATGCGGTACGGGATTATAACGTTCTGAGCATGGAGTAAAAACAGGTTCATTTTCATCAGGCGGGTGAATATACTGGAATAAAGGTTATCAGGGAGCGCCCATTGATGAAGCATTCAGCATGGCAGACAGTGATGGGGATTCTGCTGCTTTGTATCGTGGCATTGATATCATGGCAGGCAGGAACATTGGTGGCTGTCCATAATCAGGCAGCGGAGGCAGACAAGGCAAGGCCGGTGGTGGTCATAGACGCCGGACACGGAGGCAGCGATCCGGGTAAGGTAGGGATAAATGGTCAGCTGGAAAAGGATATTAATCTGAAGATAACAGAGCAGCTGAAAGCATATCTTGAGGCCTCCGACGTAGAGGTGATCCTCACCAGGGATTCGGACCAGGGGCTTTACAGCTCTGGGGACAGTCATAAAAAGATGGCAGATATGAGAAAACGGTGCGAAATCATAAATGAGGCAGTGCCGGATTTGGTGGTCAGCATCCACCAGAACAGTTACCATGAGGAGTATGTATCCGGAGGCCAGGTTTTTTATTATAAGACATCAGAGAAGGGAAAGTATCTGGCGGAAATTTTGCAGAAGCGCTTTGACTATGTGCTGGGCGAGGCCAACAAGAGGATGGCCAAGGCCAATGACAACTATTATCTCCTGCTTCATGTGAAGGAGCCTATTGTCATAGTGGAATGCGGATTCCTGAGTAATGGAAAGGAAGCCAAACGCCTGGAAGATGAGGAATATCAGGACAGAATGGCCTGGACCATACACATGGGAATCATGGAATACCTTAATACGGTCAAACAGAAGAGGTAGAAGCCGGGGGCTGGCCCGGCAATCAGAAATAAGATATGAAAATGGGAAGGCTGACCCGCGTGAGGGCGCCTTCCCATTGTTGTATTTAGGCTTTAAATGTGAAGAAAACAAAAGGCCGGAGAACTGGCAGAGCAGTCCTCCGGCTGGAAATAAAAAAAGCGCGAGACGGGATTCGAACCCGCGGCCCCCACCTTGGCAAGGTGGTGCTCCACCCCTGAGCCACTCGCGCATGAGAATATGTTATTACTTTGACGTGGTATAGTCTATCATATTTTCTCTGATAAATCAAGAGGTTTTTTATCTGTTGGATTAAATTTGTTGGTTTAAAATGTTTCTGAAATATTTTTGAGATATTTCCCCAAACCATCCGGAAAAGCACATTGTACAGCCTTTGCTTTTTCGGATGGTTTCCCGGCATAAGTTTTTATTTCTGGGCTGTTTCGATCCTGCTGCAGGTGGCTCCTTCTATGAAGGAGGCTTCAATGATTTTGGATACAGGATTTTCCGGCGGGTTGACCACCAGCTCAAACAATTCAAGGGATATTTCACGCAGATTCTGCTGGACAGTGGTTATCTGGGGCTGATGGAGATTGCTGATCACATTATCAAATCCCACAATGGACATGTCTGCGGGAATCTTTAATCCCAGGGAATATGCGGCGTTCAAAGCTCCTAAGGCAATGATGTCGTTGCAGCAGATGATTGCCGTAGGGGCGGCTGGAAGGGAGAGGAAGTAATTAAGAGCCTGGCTTCCGGCCTGAAGAGTCAGCTGGGGATTTTTGTCGTAAATATATTCCTGGATAATGGGGAGCCCCTTTCCTGTCATTGTTTCTATGTAGCCATTCTGTCTGGAAATAACAGAATCCATGGGTGTTTTACAGCCGACAAAGGCAATTTTTCTGTGCCCAAGGTTGTAGAGGTAGTCCACAATTGGCTGCATCATCTGTCTGTTATTAGAACGTACGCTGGAGAACTTGCCGTGGGTTTTTCGGTCCAGGAATGCAATTGGAATATGAATCTTGCAGGCTTCGAAGATATCGGAATCAACACCCTCTGTCAGGATGATGCCGGCACATCGGTTAGCCAGGCAGAAGTAAAGATACTTCTTTTCAAGCTCCGGGCTGCTTCCTGTATCACAAATAAGGAGCATATAGTTGTGTTCCAGACATATCTGGTTCAGTTCTTTAATCAGGCTGATGAAAAAAGGGTTCTCCATGTCATATATAAACACGGCAATGGTATTGCTTGTCTTGGAAAAGATTTTCTTGACAGGCTGGTTTGGGATATAGTTATATTCCTCAATTACTTTTTGTACTTTCTTTCTGACCTTTTCAGATGTCATTTCTGGATTATTGATAACCCGGGATACAGTTGCAGTAGAGACTCCCGCCAGTTTGGCAATATCCCTGATTCCGATGTATCCGCTATTTTCCGGACGCCCTTCCTTGTTCATACGATTTCTCCTCCTGGTCCTGAAAGGATGAAACTTGTTTCATGAAAAGAAAAAATAAGTTTCATCCGACCATATCATATTATAGTTTAAATAAAATTAAATGTAAATACGTAAAAATGTAACAGTTTTACTTTGCGCATCAAACGATTGTAGTGTGCAGCATGGATGGACAAGGAAAAATCGCTAAAAAAAGAGAAAAAACAATGAATTAATATGAAAAATGCACAAATATATTATTGACAAGAATGAGGTAAAGTGCTATATTGAAAATGTAACAAGTTACATACACGAAGTGAATGTGAGGGGCGGAACATGAATACAAGAACGGAAAGGTTGAGAAAACGGTTATTTGATACAGACCCGCGTATTTGTCCGGAGCGGTGTATCTATTTTACGGAGTCCATGAAGGAGACAGAGGGAAAACCAAATGCTTTGAGGCGGTCCCAGGCATTTTATGATGTGCTGAGCCGTATGACGGTCTATGTGAATGCAGATGAGCTGATTGTGGGAAACCAGGCACAGTGGCCTAAAGCCTCCCCGATCTATCCGGAGTACTCCACAGACTGGCTGGAAGCGGAGTTAAATGGTTCACCTTTTTTCCCGGATAAAAGACCGGGTGATAAATTTTACTATACCCAGGAAGATAAAGACAAAATATTAGAATGTGTGGATTACTGGAAGGGAAAGTCCTTATATGAAAATCTGAGAAAGACCCTTCCCGAGAAAATCAACCAGGCCTGGGATGCCAATGTGATAGATGATACATGGGTGTCTGCAGCGGGCCTGGGCAATGTAATTGTAGATTATAAAGGCGTGGTAGATAAAGGTTTATCCGATGTCATGAGACGGATAGAGAATAAGCTTAAGAGGCTGGACCCCAGAGAGCCGGGCAATACACGAAAAAGATGGTTTCTTGAAGCGGCCCTTCAGGGCAATCAGGCCGTGGTGATGTTTTCGGGCCGTATTGCTGACTGCTGCAAAGAGCAGGCAGAGCAGGAAAAGGATGAGACACGCAGAAGGGAACTTCTTAAGCTGGAGGACATATGCAGGAATGTTCCGCTGAATCCGGCCAGGACCTTCCATGAGGCGGTTCAGTCCATCTACATGATTCTGCTGGCAGTCCATCTGGAATCCAATGGGCATGCCATCTCACTGGGGCGTTTTGACCAGTATGTGTATCCTTATTATAAGAGGGATTTGGAGGAAGGCAGAATCACAAGAGAAGAGGCCCTGGAGATAGTCGAGTGCTTCTTCATCAAATGCAATGAACTTAATAAGCTCAGGAGCTGGCCGGATACAGAATTTTTCCTGGGATACCAGATGTTCATTAATCTTGCCATTGCGGGCCAGACAGTGGATGGGAAGGATGCAACCAATGAAGTTTCCCATCTGTGTGTGGAAGCATGTGAAAATGTCAGACTCTTTACCCCGTCCGTATCCATTAAGTGGTTCGAGGGAACCAGTGATGGGTTCATGATGAAGGCGTTAAAGGCTGCGCAAAGGCATCAGGGCGGGCAGCCGGCATTTTACAATGATAAGGCATTTATCAGGACGCTTAAGAATATGGGAATTGCCGAGGAAGACCGGGTGGACTGGGTACCGGACGGATGTATCGAGGCATCCATTCCTGGAAAATGGGATTTTGCGGCCAAAGGCCCATGGCTGAATGTGGAAAAGGTACTTGAAATCACACTCCACGACGGCACGGATCCTAAGACCGGATACCATTTTGTGGATTTGGAGAAACGTGCAGAGGACTGCGGCAGTGTAAGGGAGCTGATGGAATTATATAAACAGACCCTGGATTATTTTATGGGACTGCAGGTGGAAACGGAACATATCAATGATGAAATTCATATACAGCAGGACATCAACGCATTCCGTTCATCCCTGGTATATGACTGTATAGAGAGGGCCATGGACCTTGTAGAGGGCGGTTCCGTGTACTCAGCAGACGGCGGGCCTACTGCGGGTACCATCAGCGCAGGGGATTCCCTGGCAGCATTGGACGAAATTGTATTTAATCAGAAGCTTCTGACCATGGAGCAGGTGCTTCATGCCATGAGCACCAATTATGAGGATATGGAGACAGTGCCTGCCGGACCGGAAATCAGGGCCATACTGTTAAACAAGGCACCTAAGTTTGGAAATGATGACGAGAGAGCTGACAAGTGGGTAGTTGAACTGGAGGACTATATTGGCTCCAGCTACAGGTATAAATACAGAAGTTCCAAGTATGGAAAAGGGCCGGTGCCCTGCTGTTACTCCTACAGCCAGAGTCCTGTGACAGGTAACATTGCTTTTGGGAAGAGCATTGGAGCCACGCCGGACGGACGCAAGGCCGGACAGCCGGTGAATAATGGAATTTCCCCTGCCAATGGCTCGGAGAAAAAAGGCGCCACGGCTGCTTGCAATTCAGTCATGAAACTGCCCAGCATATGGTTCCAGAAAGGGGCGATATTCAACATGCGCCTGTCCAAAGGAGCGCTGGATACGGATGAGAATAAAGAGAAGGTAATTGCCATGATTAAGGTGCTGTTTGAAAACTACGGACAGCAGATCCAGTTTAATGTGGTGGATAACAAGGTGTTCAAGAAGGCAATGGAGCATCCGGATGAATATAAGGATTTGATGGTCAGAGTTTCGGGTTATAGTGCACTGTTTACATCGCTGTCCCCGGAGTGCCAGATGGATGTAATAAACAGGGCGGAGCTGGAATTATAGCTAAAGTACCGCAATGCGGTGTATGAGCCGGCGGATGACGAACAGGGGGAATCATAGACATGGGGGTTTGCAATGTATTTAATATAGAACGGTTCGCAACAGAGGATGGCCGCGGTATCCGCACCGTTATATTTTTAAAGGGCTGTTCCCTGCGCTGCAGATGGTGTGCAAACCCCGAATCCCAGAGAGCGGGGACCGAGGTTCTGGTTAAGACAAATGTCTGCATCAACTGTGCAAGATGCAGCGCTCTGTGTCCGGAAAAAGCCATAAGCTACATGGAAGGTTATGGCTTTATTACGGACCAGAGCAAGTGCAGGCAATGCGGTGTGTGCATCAGGGAGTGTTATGCGGACGCCAGGGAGATGATGGGGAGAAAATACAACGAGGAAGAGCTTCTGACTGAGATACTGAAGGACCGTCAATATTATGGGATGTCCGGCGGCGGCGTTACGTTCAGCGGAGGAGAACCGCTGTATTACAGTGAAATCATAGGAGCTGTCGGAGAGCAGATGCACCGGAGAGGTTATAATACCCTGGTTGAAACATGCGGGCATGTCCCCCAAAAGGCATTGGAAGACATAAACGGGCATGTTGACTATATATATTATGACTTCAAACAGATCGATCCTGATAAGCATAAGGAGCTTACGGGCGTGGGCAATACCTTGATACTCAGCAATCTGGAATGGCTGTGCGGTCATTACAGCGGGGAACTGTCGGTCAGATATCCTTATATTCCGGGATGCAATGATGATGAGGCGTCCATCAATGGTTTTTTTGAGTACATAAAGAGTTTGGATCATATCTCTGAGATTGTATTTCTACCCTATCACAGGCTGGGGCTGCCGAAGTATCAGGGGTTAGGACGTGCATATGAGATGGGGAATATGCCGTCCCTTAAGAAAGCAGACTTGTTATTCCTGGTACAGCGGGCAGAAAAATACGGTCTGAAAATAAAAATTCAATAAGAGAGGGGCAGGGGTGTTGATGAAGCGGAATATGGTAGCGTTTGACTGCGGTAATTCATCATGCAGGGTTATTCTGGGGGTGTATGACGGAGAACAGATAACCACGGAGGTCATTTCCCAGATACCAAATTACATGGTCAGGGTACATCAGTATTTTTACTGGGATATACTGATGATTTACCAAAAACTGTTAGAGGGATTGAAAGAGGCGGTAAAGCGGGCCGGAACCATCCATTCAATCGGGATCTGTACATGGGGCGTGGATTTTGCGCTGTTCGACAAGCAGGGACTTATGATTCAGAATCCATTGTCATACAGGAACAGCATAGGGGCAGAGGTTCTGGAACAGATGTCAGATGAGCAGAGGACATATCTGTTCAGGCAGACGGGTATCCTTTGCGATAAAATTAATTCGGTTAATATGATTAAGGGAATGATGGAAAAAATGCAGTCCATGTTTTCCCATGGACATAAGCTTCTCATGATTCCGGATATCTTAAACTATCTCTTTACAGGCTGTATGGTGAATGAGCCCAGCGAATTGTCTACGACCCAGCTGATGGATGCCAGAAAAAGGGAACTCAGTGAAGAAGCATTGAAAACAATGGAAATACCATCCGGCCTGTTTGCGCCTATTGGGAGACACGGTACTGCCATTGGCATGCTTCACTCCAATGTAAAGGAAATTCTGGGCATATCGTATGATGTACCGGTTATTTGCGTGCCGTCCCATGATACGGCTGCCGCGGTCCTGGCCATTCCGGCAGAGGAGGAAGAATTTTTGTTTGTCAGCACAGGGACCTGGGCGCTTATCGGAATGGAGTTAGAGGAGCCAATCGTGAACGAAGAGGTGAGAAAAAGATGCCTGACCAACGAGATAGGGGCATTTGATAAAATCACCCTGCTGCGCAACAGTGCGGGTATGTTCATTATCCAACGCATTAAGGAGGAATATGAAGGGGAACATGGGGCCATAGGCTGGGAGGAGCTTAACAGCCTTGGAGACTGCCATGAGGGGGCGGCTCCGCTGTTTCCTGTCAACGATTCCAGATTTTTCAATCCCGTACATATGTCTGATGAGATATGGAATTATCTTGTTAAGACCGGTCAGGCTTCCGGAGAAAAAGACTGGGGTACAATCATATGCAGCTTTCAAAACTCCATGGCGCTGAGCTTTGCCTCGGTGATACAGGGTCTGGAGGAAATCAGCGGAAAGAAAAAAGACACTGTCTATATGGTAGGCGGCGGCTCGCGGAATGTGAGGCTGTGTCAGATGACAGCAGATGCAACAGGCAAGAAGGTAGTGACAGGGGGCAAGGAGAGTACGTCCCTGGGAAATCTGGGCGCACAGCTTAAGTACTTTAAGCCTGAGATGACAGTGGGGGAAATCAGGCGCCTATTGGGAACAGGCATTGAGAGTGCGGCTTATTGCTGTGGCAAAGATTCCGGCGAGGCATTGAAACGGTATCAAAAACTAGAAGGGTAAGGGGGCCTGTCCATGGACGGATGTATATTGAGGATGTGCGGGATTAACAAAAGTTTTTTTGGTGTTCCTGTACTGAAAAATGCGCAGCTTGAGGTGCTTCCCGGTGAGGTTCACGTTCTTTTGGGAGAAAATGGAGCGGGTAAATCCACGTTAATTAAAATTCTGTCCGGTGCATACGGACGGGAAGGCGGGGACATACAGCTTGACGGCAGGGAGCTGGCGCCTATGACGCCGAAGGAGGCTTTGGACGCCGGTATCAGCGTGATTTACCAGGAATTTAATCTTGTACCGGATTTGCCTGTATATGAAAATATATTCATTGGAAAGGAATACGGCCAGGGGCTTCTTGTGGACCATAAGCGTGCCATAAAAGAGGCAGAGGGGTACATGAAGCGGGTCGGTCTGGAGGTAAGTCCCAAGACACTGGTCCGTGAGCTGAGTGTGGCCCAGAAACAGCTGGTTGAGATAGCCAAGGCCATATCCAATCATGTAAAGGTCCTGGTTCTGGATGAACCCACAGCGGCCATTACGGATAAAGAGACAAACATGCTTTTTGGAATTATCCGTGAACTTCAAAAAGAAAAAATCGGAATTGTATACATTTCCCACCGCATGAGCGAGTTGTTCGAGATTGGAGACAGGTGCACGGTCATGCGTGACGGTGAGTATATAGGAACCGTAAAATTATCCGAAACCACAGAGGACCAGCTGACAAAGATGATGGTGGGACGCACAGTCAGCTTTGAAAAGATTGCCAATGAAGCAGTTGACATGAATCAGGTTGTATTAAAGGTTGAGAAGCTGAGATACAAGGAGTTTTTAAAGGACATATCATTTGAGCTGCACAAGGGCGAAATACTGGGATTTGCCGGATTAGTGGGAGCGGGCAGGACAGAAGTGGCAAAATGCATGATAGGAGCTTACAGAAAAGATGGGGGAACTGTTACGTATAAGGGTGAAACATTGTCCAACAGCCTGTCCAGGAATATTGAAAAGGGAATCGTCTATCTGAGCGAGGACAGGAAGGATGAGGGACTTGTGCTCATGCACTCTGTCATGGATAATATAGCGTTGCCTAACTTAAAACAGCTTGCCAAACCGTTTATCCGCAAAAAGGAGATGGCGGATCGCGCAAAGGATTACATCAAAAGCCTGCGGATTAAAACCCATACACATCTTACGGAAGCCAAGAACCTGTCCGGAGGAAACCAGCAGAAGGTGGTTATTGCAAAGTGGCTGTATTCCAATGCGGATGTATATATATTTGACGAACCCACAAGGGGAATTGATGTAGGGGCGCGTGACGAAATATACAATATTATGTATGACCTGGTCAATCAGGGGGCCTCTATCATAATGATATCCTCCGACCTTGTGGAAGTACTTAAGATGTGCGACCGGGTTGCGGTTATGAGGGAAGGCGTCCTGGAGGCTATATTGGACAACAGCCCGGATTTGACGCAGGAAACCATATTAAAATATGCGATGCAGGGAGGATTATAGGTATGGAGAGCTACAAAGAGGGTGTTAAGGCAAAACTGCCGGCCTTGACTTTATATCTGGGACTGGTTGTTATTTTTATTGTATTTGCTGTAATCTGCAGCATGATGGGAAAGAATTTTCTGACCCTTAATAACATGTTCAATATCATTACCCAGGCCAGCATTATTTCCATCATTGCAATCGGCGCCTCCCTTGTCATTGTCACAGGCGGTATTGATTTGAGCGTTGGGTCTATTGTGGGATTTGTGGGTATATTTGGAGGACTGATTCTGAAGGCTGGTATGCCCTTGATTGCCATGGGGATTTTGTGTATCGCGGCCGGCGCTGCCTTTGGCCTGGTCAATGGCTGTCTGGTCAGCTACGGAAAGGTACCGCCCTTCATTGTGACGCTGGGAGCCATGCAGATCGCCAGGGGATTGGCGCTTCTGATTAACGGAGGACAGCCCATATCCAGCTTTCCTAAGGGGCTGGGCAGTCTGATGGCTTCAAAGGTGCTGGGGACGGTTCCTGTCTCCGTCATTTATGTATTTGTGTTCTACGCAGTGATTATTTTTGTCATGGCATATACAAAGTTCGGCAGGCACGTCTATGCCGCAGGCGGCAATATCTGCGCCGCCAGGCTTTCAGGAATCAATGTAAACAAAACCGTGCTTATGGTATATGTTTTAAGCGGCATATTTGCAGCCATTGGAGGCATCATGCTTTTGTCACGCCTTACATATGCAGACCCGAATGCCGGATCTGGTTATGAGATGAATGCCATCGCTTCCGCGGTTATCGGAGGAATCTCTTTATCAGGCGGAAAGGGGAAGATCGGAAATACACTGGTGGGAGCCATTATTCTCAGTACTCTGACCTGCGGACTCCAGATCATGAATGTTGCCACTTATTACCAGACCATTGTCACAGGCATTGTCATTATAGCCGCGGTGTTTGCGGATAAGAAGAAAGAACGCCAGAGTGAGTAGGAAAGCTAAATACATTAAGTATTTGCAAATAAAGGAGGAAATTGATTATGAAGCGAAACATGACGGCAGCAGTGATGGCATTGGCAATGAGCACGGTTATGTCGGCGGCGGTACTTAGCGGATGCGGAAGTACCCCGAAGGAGACTGTGCCGGAGACGGCCAAGGAACAGCAGACAGATGCCCAGACCGCGGATACAACTGGGGAAAGCGGGAAGGACGAAGAAAGCAGCGCAGAAGCGGCATCGGGTAACTATGGAGATAAGACCATTGGATTTGTGGGGATGACTTTAAACAACGAATACCATATTACCCTGGCTAACGGCGCTAAAGTAGAAGCAGAGGCAAAGGGGGTCAAGATTGAGGTCCAGGCCGGAGACCAGCATGCCAGCGCTGATGCGCAGCTTGGCATTATTGAGAATATGATTGCCAACAAGGTGGACGGAATCCTGCTGGTTCCCAGTTCTTCCGACGGTTTGGAATCCGCCCTTACAAAATGTAAGGAAGCAGGCATTCCTATCATCAATCTGGATACAAAGCTGACGGATGAGAGCCTTGCCAATGTAGGCCTGGATATTCCGTTTTACGGAACCAACAATTATGAAGGCGCCAAACTGGCAGGCGAATATGTGGCGAAAAACTTTGAGAAGGGAACAAAGACAGCCATACTCAAAGGGATTGAAGGACAGACCAATGCAGCGGACCGTTACAATGGATTCATAGAAGGCGCCGGGGACACGGTAACTGTTGTGGCTGAACAGACGGCAAACTGGGAAGTGGACCAGGGATATACAGCTGCCCAGAACATCATAAGCGCTAATCCGGATGTTGAACTTTTCTTCTGCTGCAACGACAATATGGGTATCGGAGCCTTAAGAGCCATCAAGGAAGCCAATATGCAGGAACAGATTCAGATTATCGGATTTGATGCGGTAAGCGAAGCCCTGAACCTGGTGGAAAACGGAGAGTTTCTGGCAACTGTGGCACAGTATCCGGCTGAAATGGGAAAATTGGGCGTGGACAATATGCTGAAAATATTTGACGGCGGTGAGGCGGAATCCTATATTGACACCGGAACGGAAGTTATTACAAAGGACAATGTAGGAGAGTTCAAGGATTACTTAAAGACTTTTGAGTAGGAACAGGGCTGGAGTTTTGAGACGGATTTTTCATATGGGATTCAAACATACTTCAGGCCATAAAAAATTAGGGCTGCCTGCCGGCAGCAGAATGAGAGGCAGAAATGGACTTTAAAAAATGCATTGTAGAGAGCGGTAAAAAGCTGGAGAATTCAGGTCTTACTGTAGAAACGTGGGGAAATATCAGTATCCGCGATCCTGAGACCGGACTGGTATACTTAACGCCCAGCGCCATGAAATACAGTACCATTGTGGAAGACGATGTAGTGGTCTGCAGGCTGGATGGAACAATCGTGGAGGGTCACAGAAAACCAACTATTGAGACAGGGCTGCACCTGGCTATATATAGAAACAGAGAAGAGGTAAACGCAGTCATCCATACCCATCCTATGTATTCCATGGTATACGCTACGCAGGGAAAGGATATTCCCCTGATAATAGATGAGGCGGCCCAGGCCATGGGAGATACCTGTAAATGTACACAGTATGCACTGCCTGGTTCTGAGGAACTGGCAGACCAATGTGAAAAGGCGTTGGGAAAGGAAGCCAACTCCTGCCTTCTGCATTCCCACGGAGCAGTCTGTGTGGGTGAGAATATGGACGCAGCGTTTAAGGTAGCAACAGTCCTGGAAGCAACAGCCAGAATTCTTTACATGATTGAAGCCACGGGCGGAAAACCGGCAGGGATATCACCTGAAAATGTAGCGGTGATGAAGGATTTTGCCAAAAATCATTATGGTCAGGGGAAATAGCGGGTTATAAGAGAGAATCAGAACATAAAAGGCAGCAGTGTATTGCGCTGCTGCCTTTTGTTTTGCCGTGGATATAAGGTAAACAAAACAAAAAAGCCTCTTCAAGGCTTTTTCTCATTTTACAGAGCAGGTGATGGGAATCGAACCCACGTATCTAGCTTGGAAGGCTAGTGTTCTA
>ENA-OPSX01000370-OPSX01000370.1-human-gut-metagenome-genome-assembly--contig:-NODE-370-length-28985-cov-4.403180_pt1 | contig 28985 bp, 29 predicted proteins | sample MGYA00241462_ERZ501916 | MGnify/ENA primary metagenome ERZ501916 (study PRJEB25962, sample SAMEA2042113) | human gut metagenome | biome: human gut; feature: human-associated habitat; material: faeces...
CTTCTTCCTCAGCAATTTCCTCGTCATTGATAATATTCATCATAATAGTTGCAAGTGTAGTTCCAATATCATCCGGTTCTACATATCCAAGACTTGCAGTTAAACTTCCCTGTGGATCCGCATCGATCAATAACACTTTTTTTCCTTGTCTTGCCAATCCTACCCCAAGATTTAAAGTCGTTGTACTTTTTGCAACTCCGCCTTTCTGGTTTGCTACTGAAATAACCTTTCCCATTCTTCTTTCTCCCTTCTGATATTTTCTCTCAGATATTTTTCAAATGTGCTTCGCTTAATTAGAACTTTTTTTCCAACCTTATAAACTGCTCCTGCCTTGTGAGATAATCTTACGATTGGCTTATATCCAAGCTCGTAATAATCCATAGCTTGTTTATAACTTATAAATTCATGTTGCATAAATTCTATATCTTCATCATCAATAAGATTAGAAAACATCCATACCTTTCCATGCATCTCAACTAAATTCCTTTCTCCGATTTGTCATCTTATTTTTCATGAAATTGTTCAAGATATTCATCAAAGATTTCTCTGTTTATCAAAACAATTCCATCCATTCTGTAAATCGCTCCTGCATCATTTGCTAGTTCCATCAATTTTTTATGTGACAAACTATATACAATTTCAGCTTGTTGATAACGAAGAAATTTTCTTCTAAGTCTGCGTGCTTCTTCTTTTACCTCTGAACGCTTCTGCTGGTTATAATACATATTTTCTGTTTTCAAATCTGTTTCCCCTTTCACCTTTTATTCGACCACAACGAACATTGTTAATGAATAAAAAAAGGGCACTCTCTGAAAGATTTTTCTTTCAAAAAGTGCCCTCAACAATTCATATTGTTGGAGTAGTATTACTGACAACTAATCACCATTCTTCATGATGATTCATGTTGGAATACAAATTTGTTGTCAAATTGTTGTCAAAGAAAATTTTTGTTGTCAAATTGTGAAGTATTTTTACTCACTTAGTACAATTTTGCTCCTGCCGGAATGTGATCATCCAGGATCAGAACATTCAATCCTTCTCTTCCTTCTACAAGGTGTGTAGCGGAGATGATCATACCGCAAGAATCAATTCCCATCATCTTACGTGGTGGAAGGTTTGTGATTGCAAGCAATGTCTTTCCAACCAGTTCTTCCGGCTCATAATAATCGTGAATTCCGCTTAAAATCACACGTTCTACGCCACTTCCATCGTCTAATACGAACTTCAAAAGCTTCTTAGATTTTGGAACTGCTTCACATTCTTTTACCTTTACAGCACGGAAATCTGACTTGCTAAATGTATCGAAATCAACCATGTCTTCGAATAATGGTTCTACTTCTACATTAGAGAAATCAATCTTTTCTGCCATGTCAGATGTAGCGGTAAATGTTGCAACAGATTTTGCCGGAGCAGACTGTGCAGCATTGTTAGCTTCATTCTTTGCGGCTCCCATGCTCTTCATTGTCGGGATTACAGCCACTAGCAAGAAGTATACCATTTATTTTCCTTTATTGCAACACTTAATTGCCTTTTATCACTTATTTTATGAACCCTTAAACCTGATTAAGACTTCTTAGTTTGTCGTACTTCTGTCGTACTTTACAAATTTTGTCGTACCTCCTCAGCAAAACCAAATCAGACTCTTCCCTAAAATACATCTAATTTTCTTGCCAGTTCTTGTATCGACTCATATTTTTTTGTTTCGGTAACTTCTGCATAGATGTCCATCGTAGTTTCAATATCTGCATGTCCCATGATAGACTGAATTACCTTTAAATTTGTTTCATTTTCACAAAACCTAGAACAAAAAGTATGCCTCAAATGATGACATGAAAAATGTGGTATTAAAATTGGCTCTCTTTTTTCTTTAGCAGCTTTTACTACTTCTTCAGCATTATACGCCTCATATATACGTTTAATGGCTCTATTGATAGCTTGCGGATTATGTACATTTCCAAAACGATTTGAGAAGACAAATCCAGTCATACCATCAATTTCTGTTTCGTTAAATCCATTTTCTTCTTGAAAAGCATATTCTTTTTTAAGAGCTTCATAAACTGTATCCATCATAGGGATAATCCGTATACCCGCCTCAGTCTTTGGTAACGATATAGAAAATGAACATGTAGAATGTTCTTTATATTCTCTACTGTAATAAACCAAGCTATGATTGATACTAATGATCCTCTTTTTGAAATCTATGTCTTCCCATCGGATTCCTACTGCTTCGCCTATTCTGCAACCAGTTCCAAGCAAAAACTTGAATAATGTCACCCAGCTTTCAAATTTTTCATTCTCTTCAACATATCTTATGAAAGCTCTTTGCTGCTCTAAGGTTAAAGCATGTCTTATACCATGATTTCTTCCAGGCAACTTCTTGATTTGTGCCATTACTCCATCACTCGGATTATTTCTAATAATATTATCTCTTACTGCTAACTGAAAGGTTGGATGTAACACTGTCTGAATAATCTCAAGTGTATTCACTTGTATTTTCTTATCTTTCAGTAAATGATGATAGAACTGTAGAACATCTGAGAATTTGACAGCAGCAATCTTCTTTTTACCAAATCCATCTCTCACAAAACGATCATACATATATTTATAGTTCGTCCTCGTCGTAGCTCTTAACTCTGATTTTGTAGAAATATACCTATCAAAAACAAAATTAACCGTTGCACTCCCTGCAACATAAGTATCCAAACCATCTAATTGATCTTTGATTAACTGTTCTTCACGTTCTCTTAACGTCTTAATATCTTTTGAATAAATGCTCCGCCTTCTACCTAACGTATCCGTATATGTATATACATATTTCCCATCACATTTACGTTGTGTTTCTCCTTTTCTTAATACCCTACCTTTCTTATCTTTCCTTGAATATGCCATTGTTCTCCTTTCTCAAGGAAAGAGTTCTCATATTCAGCTTCTTTCGGAATCTTCCATTGCGTATTGCAAATCAATTCCTTTTTGTAGCACATCTGTTATGGTCATGTCATGTTTGGACGCATATTCTTTTAATTTTGTGGCTTCTTCTTCCGTCAGTTTTAATCCAATCAAAGTATTTTTCGGATTTTCTGACCTCGGTCTTCCCATCTTCGCCACTCTATGCACCTCCATTCATTTCTCCTTTATTATACTTTCCGTTTAACCATAAGTCAAGTGCAATTTTCTTTATTTTGAAAAATCTTTCCCCTGTATAAAATACATTTCTCCTCTATACTCGGAATGTTTCAAGATACTCATCAAATATATCCAAATCAACCAGTACCATACGATCTATCTTTAAAATAGCTCTGGCATCTTTTGCTAACGTCTGAAACTTATTCATTCCCATGCTATACATTTCTGCACCTTCTTTATATCTGACCAATCTTTTCCTTTTTTCTTTTTTTGCTTCTCTTTGCATATTTTTTATTCCTTTTCTTTAACTACATTATTTTAAGTAATCCTGCAGATGACTACGGGATATAGTCACATTGGATTTTCACCATCTTTTCAGACCGGACAGCCTTCTCCGGAAGTATCATTATCAAAAATAGTATCCTCGCACAAAATTCCCATTTTTGTTTGTAACTCAATATTATTCGCTCGTATTACTCAACTTTATGACATAATGTCGCAAAGTTGAAAAATTCAATAGTCATGGCGTACTGATTACCGGCTCCACTACTTTCTATGTTCTGCAGGAAGAATATCCTATTATCAAGGTGCAATAACAACTATTTTCAAAATTCTTAGCGTACCATTTTAAATTCTAAAACTGTTTTGAGTAATTTTGCTTCTAAGCGGCTACGCAAAGTTTCATCTACACAATAATACTCATTTCCATATTCATCATACATTTTTCGTACAGACAAACAAGATATGTATCCCTCATAATGCTTCAATACTTTATTGATTGATACAATATCTCCTTCCACTGCCTTCTGAACGACAGCAAACGGTAACACATTTATGCTCTTTTCATTCTTATCTGTAGTTTTCATATCCATATTCCTCCATCGTATTTTTCAACAGTTCCAAAGATCGTATTCGATGTTCACATACTGTACTTCTCACAAGATTCAATTTCCGAGCAATTGCAGCATCTGACATCCCATAAAAATAAGATAAAAAAATGACTTCTTTTTTTCTTTCTGTCAGCGTTTCTATTGCTTTCGCCAACAATTCATTTTTTATCTTCACATCAAATTGCTCGTCTGTTAGAAAATAATTTTCTGCTACATATTCATCTACTGTAGAAAGTTTCCAAAACTCTGTTTCCGGTAATTCACAAAACAAAATCTCGTGTTTCTGACGATAAGAAAGATGTCTTTCATAATCTATTTTCTCTCCTTGCAAAGCCAATTTGCATTTACGATCAAATTGATGCCTAATTGTTTCCTTATCATAGGAAGAAGTTTGCTCCATAGAGTTCACCTCCTTCCCATTTGAAGATAAGAGCAAAAGTTTTTTCCCTTTCATTCTTATCCCGAATAGCTTGTCCCATATGTTCGTATATGGGAGTTTAAAAGGCGCCCCATAAGCAAAAACTTATAGGACGCCTTCTATATTATGACAATATATTTCATGTTAAATGTTTGTACTTAACACAGCAAACACAAGTATACTAATGAAATCATATCTTTCAAGTAAACCTGTTCAATTTTCTAATCTGAAATAACAATTGTTTTTTATTTTTCCCATTATCATAGAAATTATTATAACAAAAAGAGTATATAACACTGTATTTAAATATTTGCTTTTTCCTTTAATAAATATAAAAATTATATATGCAAATATACAACCTAAAATCTTTCTTTTTTCTTTTTCAAATTTCTCCTTCTCTGTAAAATCTACAAATCTATTATTATTTTCTACTGGACGCATTTTATATATCATAAATATTTCTAAACAATTTATTAAAAAGGCTTTCTCTGAACGGACGGAAAAATATTTGGTTAAAAGCAATACACCTACTATCACAGCACATGATACTATAAAACATGTTATATATCTTTCCATATGAATACCCCCGACATAAGAACGTAAAAAAAAGAAAATAATCAAAAATATTATACATTCTTTCAGCATATTCATTTGTATTGCAATACAAATACATGTAACTATAAAAAAGCACATTTCTAAACCAATTAAAAAACCAAATTTATATACCTCAAAATCTTCTTCTAAAATATTTTTTTTTTTAACAATATACTCCGCCAAATATTCTGATAATTTTTCCATTTCATTCTTTCCTTAATTTTTTTATACTTTCAGGCATCTGAGGTTGATGATAAATACTTACACACCTAGTATTGGCAGCCATCGTTCCAAAAGCACGAGCTATTATAGCCATAATCTCTGCAACATCAATCATATTTTTTTTCATTCTTTTCATATCAATATTTCCTCCTATATTGTAATATATTACCACATACTTTTTCATTTTCTCTTCACTCGTAATTTTTACGATATTCTATGTAATTTTTACTCTGTACCAATCATTACCATTTTTAGAATAAACTTATCATCTTTTTCTTCAATCATTATTGTTCCATTATATTTATTTACAACTTTTCGCACGGATTCTAAGCCAAATCCATGATTTATAGGATCAGTCTTATTTGTCATAATTTTCCCATCCCTACTTCGAATAATCTTTCCACAATATCTATTTATCACCGTTATAATCAAAGAAGGTTTTTCATATTTCATGTAATACCTAATAAATGGTTGATCTTTTTCTATCAAAACTGAAGCCTCTAAAGCATTATCAAGTACATTTCCTATTACAATACTTAAATCTGCTCCTTTAAATGGTAATTGCATTGGTATATGTATATCACATTCAAACTTGATTCCTTGCTTTATAGCTAGCACATATTTAGCATTAATTAAAGAATCTACAACTACATTTTCTGTTTTCGATATTTCGATACTATTCGTTTTTTCTACCAGTATTAGATTTTGTAAATAGCATACTGCAGCAGCGTATTGATGTTTATTTAACATTTGCATAAGAATTATATAATGCTGCTTCATATCATGTCTGGTCTTACGGAACTCTAGCATTGCTGTTTCTTTTTCTTCAATATGTTTATTACATAATTCTATTTGTTGCACATAAACTGTATTAGATCGTTGTAATTCCTTTTCCCGAGATAGAAATAAATACAACCTAAAAATCATCACGTTAATTCCAAGTATTATCAATAAACTTACTATAGATTTTTCGACATAAGTGCTTTTTCCTTTATCCATACTTAGAATAAAAATATTGTACATAATATACATACTTCCCATAGGAACTAACAATAAAATTAAATTATATCTAACTGGAAGATTTTTAATATCTTCATTTCGAAAAAATGTTTTTAATACTAACAGCAAGAAAACTACCATCAATTTAGATAAAATAGATCCCAATAACACCGGAATCATATAATCGATACCCAAAAGTACAAATATATAGCCCGTTAAAAATTCCATTAAAACCCATATTAACACTATAATTACAGAAAAAACTATTTTTTGGATCCATACTCCTTCATATAAACATATACAAATCAAAATTGCCACCATAATACTTATTGATATGTTTAAAAGAATCGGTTCAATTTTATGAAAAGAAATAAATAATTGCCATATAAAATAAATTCCCCATACTATTATCTTTCTAATCCTATGTTCAATTCTTTTAAAGAAAATATCAAAATACATATTCAAAATTATCACTGATAAACTAGACGTAATTAAATCAATCCCCAAATTCCTAATGATATTAAACAATGATATCCTCTCCTTTAATCGTACAGAATAATTTATTTACTTTTTTTCTTCTGTTTTCACTAACAGTAATAGTAGTTCCATCTATTAATACCATAGTATTATAATAGTATTCTGCAACATATTTAGGGTTGACTAAAAAGGACTGATGCACTCTATAGAATAATATATTTACCTCTAATAATTTCTTCTCAATATCATTAATTTTTCCATAACATTTTCTACTATCGTGATTAGTAATAATATATGTTATCCTTTTATCACTTTGGAAATACATAATTTCATCTATTGGTACTCGATAAGGAATTTTATTATACTGATACCTAAAATATCTTGGATTTTTTATAATCTCCTCTTTTGCGTCGATAAAATATTTTTCAAATTTATTGACATTTATAGGTTTTGTAATAAATCGAAATGCCGACACCTCAAATGCCTCTTTTGCAAAACTTTCATAGTTTGTTACATATATTATTAATGCTTTCTTATCAAACACTCGAATTTCTCTTGCAGCATCTACACCATTTTTACCTTGCATTTCAATATCTAAATAAATAAGATCATATCTATTTCCATTACAAATATGCTTTACAAGTGCATTTCCATCATAAAATATATCTATCTCTATATCAATCGCAAACTTTTTCGCCAACCGTTGCAATTTACTTTCTATATCAGATGAAACTATAACTGAATCATCGCAAATCGCAATTTCTAACATCTACACCGCCTCCAAAATATATTTATTTTTCCTTTTTCTTCGCAAGATTTAAAGCATATTTTAATAACTGCTCCAAATCATATCTCTTATCTACCGGACATTCTTTTATAATCGCATCAACAGTAAAACTACTACTTTTTGCCCCCGTCAAAAGATAGTTTATATCTATATTAAGCTTTTCATAGACATGAACCAGCTTCTTTAATGATAATCCATGTTCTCCACGTTCAATTTTCCCATAATAAGCAGTACTCATTCCTAAAATTTCTGCAAATTGTTCTTGAGTATAGTTTGCTTTTATCCTAACAATTCTAAGTCGCTTTCCCATATCAACATAAAAAGGATCTGGAGCCTTATTTTCTTGACAAATTTTCCCTTTATTTGTATTAGCTTTCATAAATCACCTCATAATATGAATATATATTATATAATACAAACCTATAAACCGCTTATTAAGATACATATATAGCTTATTTTAATAACATATATTACCTATTTGACTGATTTTATACAAAACTAACAAAAACCCTGCTCCATTTTATCCTGTTTGAAACAAATATAAAGGTTATCTTTTGCTATGGATCATGCATCAGTATTACTATCATATTCTATTGTACAAATTGTTACGGCAGAATAGTTGTTTCTCTATCATAAATATAGTTATATAACCATAATCTACCTTTTCCCAAAATTCCGTCTATATTATACTACTCTGTGAAAAAGTTGAAAACCTCTAAAACAATAACTATAAAAATAGTACACTCCCACTGCATAGCTATAATACCGAGAAATACAAGCACGGATAGAAATCCAAATTTTAAAATAGACACTTGCATATTTGCATTAAAACGTAACCACTCAATGCGAGTACTTGAAAAATTAAGAACTACCAATCATGGCAGTTCCTAGTTATTCTTACAGGGAAGAATCCTCTAGTTCTATAACAACACACTAGTATCCGTAGCAGACATTAGTAGAATGCGAATATTTAGTTTCACTATTATAGCTGATAGTGCTAGATTCAAAATCTCACTTCTTTCCTAATGAGTCAAGGTTGCTACTCTCCATATATCTGTCACGAGAAAATTCGCCTCGTCTTCCTTCAAACTCCACATTCCGATGTACGCCATTGTTCTTGGTTATATTCTTAGCGAATACCTTCTCACTACTAGGACGATTTAAGACTTTCATCCGTTAGAACTTATACCACTGTACACAAAAAAAGCCTAATTCTTTTTTGAATTAGACTTTTTAATATTCATAATTATTAATATCCTATAGGAATGTTATTTACTAAAATGTGAGGTCCCCCAAAACTAACTGGAAGGTTATTTTGTCCACTTTTTCCACATCCATTCTTTATCGAATCGTATATTTTCGTTTCATCAGATATAGCAGTAATTCTATTTAGAAATGATAACGATCTACCACATATTGTTGGAACTATAACCGGTCTTATTATCTCTCCATTTTTTATCTCATATGCCATATTGGGTGTAACTGAATAATAAAAATGACCATTACATCTCTTAACTGTTTTTATATATATACCTGTTTTTACACCTTCATATAATTCATTCACGTTATAGGTTCCCGCTTTCATATATGTAGTTGTCATTCTTGGAATTGGCTTGCTTAAATAATCAACCGCTCTTGCATTTCCCGTACTATTATTATATTTTAAAGTATGTGCTTCCATAATTGTCGTCAATTCTTCATTTAGCCTGCTATCCTTTACTATGTAAACATCCTTTTTTTTAATTCCCTCATCATCATATAGTAATGCTCCCGATATCCCCCTGTTTCCAGAATCAACTATATCTATATTTATAAAATTATTTATTTTTAATTTCTTTTTAAAAAGTTCCTTTATATTTTCATCGTTAAAATCAGCTTCCGCAAAATGTCCAATACATTCATGAACAAATATTCCTGACACCTTCGGATGTAATATCAAATCATATTCACCAGTTCTAATATCCACTGCATTTTTAGAATATTGCAAAAATTGTTTTATGAACAAATTACTCGCTTTAACTTCTTCCTTTAATTGTTTAAAATCGTTAAAGCATATATTAAATTCATCGAAAAAAAGATTGTTATCTATTCCTATTTCAATATCTATTATTATACCAAAATGATTATACTCTTGCTTTATACTTGTTCCCCAGCTAGAATAATATTCCTTATACTCAGCTTGTTCAACGTATTTTATCAAAAAATCAGAACATTTTTTCAAGTATTCTTCATTATATTCATAAAATTCAAAAAGCAATTCTTTTATATCCTGCTCTGATGGTTTTGCAAAATTAAACTTTATAATATCTCGATTTACTTCACACATGTCTACAATACTTGCATAATCTCTTATAGTACTATTTTTCGTTTGCTGTCTTAATAATCGGTTAACTTCAAAAGAGTTAAACTCTGGTATACTTTTGTAAATCCATAACCCATCAACAAACTTTCTTACCATAATTCCTTTCTTTTGATTTATATTTTTTTTTAATTTTTTATTTTCTAAAGTATATTCTCTTATAATATTATTTTGAAATCTAACATCTGATATGCTTCCAGATTCAAAATCAAACTTCATATTTATTCCTTTCACCTCGCTTATACACAGCATAATAAAAATATATTTTCTTTTAACCTTATGGGTATTAAGTCTGATAATTAGAAAATCTAGTGTGTATTATAAAATGGAATATTATTTAAAATAGATAAATAGAAACACAATTACATTAATCATATCTATCTTTCACTTCATTAAGGTGATATCACAAATAATTAATAGTCCTCAACTTTTACAGTACATAATTATATGTATAAAACTAAATATACTTATATTTCAGAATTGCGAATGCAAAATTTTTAAGTCAAAGTTCTCATAGCTAGAAATTGCTATCTTCTATTTGTGATCGATGTATTGTCTCTTTCTATGGGAATATCAATTAAGTCTCTACTGCATAAACAGTATTTATAACTATTTCTGGATATTCCCATAGAAATTATAATTTGATCTGTGCAGAAAAAACAAAAATATTCATCTTACTAGACAAGCTTTAAAACTTAGATATTATACAAATTATTTCTTCTATAAACATACTTTGAGATTAGACTGTATGACACAGATACTTATTTTATTCCATATCTTACCTATTGCAAGTTAAAAGATATGAATATCACATATAAATTATATAATTGTTATGATAAAATCCGAAGTAGAGAAGAATATTATTCTTATCCAACTATATTGGTTTATATCAAGCACATCTGATAAAATAATTAGTGTCTGCTGATTAAGCAGCTATCTGTAACTTCCAACTCTTACATCTGTTCCGGTCATGCCAGAATCGGAACAGATGCAAAAGAGCACAAAGTATTCGCCTCTGAATCCTGAACAGATTCGTCACGAATACAGATAATGCGATAGATGTCAACTGCGTTTCTTCCAGTTTTGTGGTAATGCAGCTCATACCATAACAGCGTTTGCTCAGGCTGAAGGTGCGCTCCACTTCGATTCTATCGGTATTATCCTGATACTCTTGTTTTTTATCAACTTTTGCTGTGGCGCTTGGTCTGCCCAGCTTTGGACCTGATAACCGGATCCCATGCTCTTTGCAATAACTCCTGTTTTCCCTGGTCCGGTATATCTGATCTGCCAGGACACGTTCTGGATAATAACCGGTACGCTCTTTGAAGCGTTCTATTGCTTCAATCAGGCAGGTGCTCTCGTTGTATGCCTCGAAAGATATTTTTTCGAGGCGCCCATAACCTTCGCTGTCAAGACTGAGATCAAATTTTGCGCCAAATTCAACAGGTGCTTTGACCTTCCCTCTGGCAATCGGCCGAAGCCATGGCTGCGAAATGCTTACAATGCGATGCTCTACAGAATGGATTCTGTTATCATACATATACTGTTGCTGTTCATACAGCCTGATGATGGTAAGATATAGGCCGATATCCTTACCTGTCATGGCGTATCCATCACTCATGAACTGTTCCAGATAGCCAAGATCTCTTTTCACGTAGCCAAGCTGTCTGCGGAGTGCGCTGCGGATTTTCTTTGCCGTGTGCTTTCTGCTCTTGGCAAATGCAAGATACTCTTTTCTGGCACGTTTGCGGTATCTTCTTGGCAACTTAAGACCATAACATTTACAAAAACAGTAAATCATGTTTTCCAGCTTTTCTCTTGCTTCGTTCAAAAGCGAGATGTCCTGCGGATAACGTATGTTTGCAGGTGCGCAGGTTGCATCAAGTGTCAGAGTCCCTTTGTTTGTATCTTCTTTTGCAGTACCATCATCACCGGATTTCCCTACGGATGGAGGAGTATGGTCATCTTTGTCATCCTCCTTGTGAGCAAGAAGATACTCATTTACTTCCATCAGCATATCTGCTGAAATGCGTTTACGGAAAAGAACCAGTGTACTTGCATCAAACGGAGCTTCTTCCCGAAAACCGGGAAGCCCGATAAAGTATTGCAGATACGGATTCTCAGCGATCTGTTCCACAAGCTCACGGTCGGAAAATTGGAACTTGGTCTGGATGATCAGGGCTCCTAATGCCATGCGAAGAGGCTTGGCAACATTACCCGTATCACTTGGAAACAGCTTGGCATATTTTACTTCGTATTCATCCCATGGGATTCGGTCAGCCAGTCTGACCCAGCGGTTATCCGGATTCATGTGGAGTCCCATAGGTTGGTTGAAATCGAGGAATGAATGCTGTAACTTGTCGATCGGTTTGTACATTGTTTTAGCCCCTTTATACTTAAAATCTGTAAGAAAACTGCAAGAAAAACGATTTGTTTTTGTCAAAATCCTTGCAATCATTATACCAGAAAATGGGGCAAAAGTCAGTAAAATCAAGTGTTTTCAGTTTGCTCAGCAGACACTAATTAAGAAATTTCTTCTAAATACTTTATTATCCCCTTATTCTCCATCTCTGATACCACTTCTTGGACTCTGCTCAAATTATTTTTAATCTTCATTTCATTTAATAAAATTGCTTTATACTTAACCATTTCTGCAGCATTAAATCCAAATGTTATACTGTTCAAAATCTTATCAATATATTCTAACGATTCTTCCAAATTATCATTCCAATAATCTATATACGAAATATAATAAAATAATTTTCTCTTACAGCTATCTTCCATCACGTTAAAAAGTGGTCCTTGAATAATAAATTTAAAATACTTTATCGCCTCTTCATATTCTCCATGTTCATACAATGTCTCTCCTATTTTAAAATAATTATCTTTTTGTATATCCAAAAACTCCCATTTCATTGCCTCCACTTCTTCTGATGTAAACCAAGATTTATCTATCAAATAGTTCCCTATACATAGTATATCAATATCTGTTATTATAAAACTTTTGAGCGCATCATACGGTGTTTCAACTAAAGGCTCTCCATTAACATTAAAAGAAGTATTTAAAACAACTGGTGTTCCTGATATCTTTCCATAATTGCTAATCAACTTATAGAATATTTCATTATCTTCTTTTGATACTGTTTGCACTCTAGCAGTTCCGTCCACATGTATGATCCCTTCCAATTTCTCATCTATAACATCAGCTATCAATAACATATATGGAGATTTACAGACTAAATCAAAATATTTTTGAGCCTGTTCTTCCAAAACAGATGGGGCAAATGGTCTAAAGCTTTCTCTTCTTTTTATATCTCTGTTAATTCTATCCCTAATAGCTACAGATAACGGTGATGCCAAAATACTTCTATTTCCTAATGCTCTTGGACCAAATTCACTTTTACCTTGATACCAAGCAACAATTTTATTGTCACTTATAAATTTTGCTGCCACTTGTTCAATATTTGCTAAATGTTTATATGGTATTGCATACTGTTTCAAAGTATTTTCTATTTCATTTTCTGTATATTCCTTTCCTAAATATACATTTTGTAATTTACATCTTAAATGATTTTTTAAAATTTTGTAATATCCTATATATGCATATCCTATCGCCGTTCCATCATCTGTTGCAGCAGGTTGAATATAAATATCTTTAACACTTGTTCTTTTTAAAATTTGATAATTTACTATAGAATTTAAGAAAACACCACCAGCTAGGCAAATATTAGTGATCCCCGTTTTATTTACCCAATAATCGACTACCTGTATAATTGCTTCTTCAATTTCATTTTGTGCCTTATAAGCAATGTCCTGACCAACTATATCATTCCAATCAACTTTATTTAAATATTTCTGAATTTCCTCTAAAATAGTGTGATATTTATATTCATAATTTAATTTAAAATCACTAAGCTCAAAATCTTTTGGTAGAACTTTTTTTAATTTTAAATATTGGATTAAGTTATCCCATTTTACATTTATGTTCCCCTCTTTATTTACCTCTAAAAGCTTGTAAGTCTTTTCTTTTTTCCCATATGAAGCTAATCCCATTAACTTTCCAGCCGCTGGAACACTTCCATCTGTAAAACCTAGTATCACCGAAAACAAATCATAAAACATTCCAATACTTATATCAATATAATTACCTTTAAAAGTTTGTAGTTCCTTAATCTCCTCATTTTCAGCGATATATATAGATTCTTTTTCAAAAGTATTATTTTCAAGCCAATGACCTTGTTCATCTATAATCAGAATCAAACTTTTTTCGAATCCTGATGCAAAATAACTACTATAAGCATGTGCCTGATGGTGGCTTGGAATTGGAAGCTCAACAATTTTACTTTTGTCTTTTATTGGTATATATTTCATTACATCATTAATGCATAATTGCATAGATCTTCCTATTACAATTAAATCCAAATCATCTATTGCAATTTTTTCTGCTTCCAAACAATAATTTATAGCTGCCATTGGTGGAATAACTATTGATCTAGCATTATCCCCATAAAATCCTTGAGAATGTTTCCTCCGGTCTATTCGTTCTTCGCTTATAGCACATACAATTCTACCATCTTTTAATAATGCAGCGCTTCTATCATGATTTGAAGTGTTAATACCCAATACATATTTTTGCTTTTCCATTTTTATACCTCCGTTTCTACACTATATTATTTTTTGAAATTCGCAAAAGTATAGTTAAAACTATCCAAATAAATGCTAGAACAAGTCCAATAATTAAAACAATATTTAATCCAAAACGATCTATTATATTCCCAAAAATAATTTGCATTATTAAATTTACTATTGTAGCTAATACATTTACTAACGAAAATATTGATGCCTTTAAATCATTCGGCGAGTTTGAATTAATGTATGAAACTACTAACATAAATACTACACCTTTTCCCATGCCAAAAACAGACATCCCTACCATTAATACTCCCATATTCTCCATGTTAAAGGCGAATAGCATCAAAATGAATGACACTATATAGGTAAATGCAATTCCCGTAATATTACTATTTAAATTTTTATCAATCCATTTTCGCCCATAAAATGCAGCAACTCCACTAGAAATCAAATAAACTCCATATATAGTTGGAAAGTAATCCGTACCTAACTTGCACATATTTGCCAAAGGTTGCCAGACAAATAAAAATATAGTAAAAAAAAGATATGCGATGATATTAATTCCTGCAATAAACATAACCTGTCTATTATTTATCAAATGGACAAATCCCTTTTTAGAAATTTCAATAATACTGTTGTCTCGATTCCCATAGTTTTCCTCAAGACTAGATAACACAAATATCGTTAAAAACAAATATATTCCAAGACATGTCATAAACACATAATCTAAATTTTTGATTTTAACAACCAAAAAAACAAGCGGCAATATAAAACTAGATATTCCTTCGATTAATCTTTCTATGGATATGATTCTATTAAACTCACTGTTATTTTTTAAAGCACAAGATAGCCATGCTTCTAAAGATCCACTAATAAATGCTGCACCTATTCCTTTTAAAAAATAAGATAAACATAAAAGGAAAAAACTATGCTTACTCAAAATAAAACCATAAGAAATAGATGTAAGAAAAATTCCAATTGCATATATTTTCCTTCTCCCAAACTTATCTGCTAATCCACCACTTGGATATTCTAATAATGTTTGTCCAAGTAGAAAAAGCATAAAAATCACACCAATTTGAGTATAATCAACTCCTTTTTGCAATATATATATTGTTGCAAATGAATTAACTAAAAATTCTGATACTAAAACAGCAATATTAATTAAAACAAATCTATTTTGAATTTTATTTTTTGCCACCACATTTCTCCCTACCTTCCAATTCCCAATAATTTACTTGTTCTATTGTTCACTACTCCTCTACTTCAGAAAACAGTTCTCTAAAAGCCTCAAGATTATATCGATCTGGTACAAATGATTCTGGTAAAAACTCTTTGTTTTGTTGTGCGTCTTGTATAACCAATTGACTAATTAAATAGTAAATAAAAATTTGATTACTATTAAGACTGTTTTTTAAAGAGTACTGTGGAAAGCCTCCCTCTTCTAACATATTTTCATACTTTCCTATTTTCTCAATACCACTTTTTTCTTTTTCAATAAAATATGGTGTATTAGGATGTGGGCAGAACACATAGGTATTTATATTATCTACCTTTTTATTTACTAACATAGAATAAATGGTGTTAAGATTCTTGATTGCGGATTCTATGCTTTCTCCTGGTAATCCTACTATCCATTCTAAAGAAACATCTAACTTATTTCTCTTTGCAATATCACATGCGTGCAAAACGTCTTTAAATTTTTGGTTCTTATTTGCCAATTTTAAAATATCATCAACACAATTTTCCGCTCCAAAAACTACAGTTTTACTTATCTTCTTTATTTCTTTTGCTAACTCATCATTAAATGTATCAACCCTTGAAAACACGCCATTTAGCATAATCTTATGTCTCTCAAAAACATCCACAACATCCTTTACATGTTTTCTATTTACAGTAAAAAGCTCATCTGCCAAAAATACAACTTTAATTCTATTCCCCCATACATTCTTCATATAGATTAATTCTTCCTCAATTTTTTCAGAAGAACGCATATAATAGCAGTTCCAATATTTCATACCTCCGCAAAAATTGCATTTCTGAGTACATCCATATGATGTTCTAATTGATACAGGAATTGTATTCATGGACATATGATTAATTTTTTCTATCCATTTTAATGTATCCTCCAATAATTCATATGCCGGAACTGGCAGGAGATTAACATTATTCATTTTACCTACTCCATCACCACAATATATACCTTCCTTCTGTTTCACGTATATGTATGGATACCCTATCAATTCTGAAGAAAAAATTTTATCTACTAAGTCCTCAATAAATTCATCTGCCTCACCTTTTACAACAATGTCTAACGATTCAATAATCTCAAAAATTTCTTTCCCTATAGTTTCTCCATTCTTCCCTAGCAAAAGAGTTTTTATTCTAGTATCTCTTTTCTTAAAATACTCACAAATAAGTTTAATAGAATATAAACTTGCGGTATTACTATTAGCCATAAAATAATCCGTATGAAATATAACTAAATCTGGATTGTATAAATTAAGAATATGAAATAATTCTTTACTTTGATTACTTTCATACGATTTAAAAATATTTTGTAAACTTAAGAATTGTACATTGTATGATTCTTTTAATATTGCTGCTGTCACTAACGGTGCAACGTTTATTACCTCCCAAAATGGATAATTTGTTACTACCATCTCTTTAAATTTAGGTTTTCTAAAAGGTTGAATAATTAATATATTTTTCATTTTTTCTCCTTGTACTTAATGATTTCTATCATGAAATTCCTTTATAGCTAAACAAAATTCTTCAAAAACACCTGCATCCTGGAATTGTCTTGAAACACTATCTAGCATTTCCATTATATCACTTTCAAAAAATTCTTCTTGCTCTTTAAGCCCTAATACTACCTTCTCAACAGATTTTGTATTAGAATACATCTCTAAAATTGTATAAACTGTAGCATTTCCTTCTATATATACTCCTTTTCCTCTAATACTACATCCAAATTCCTCTTTATCAATCCTATATTCCGCATCTTTATCTTTTATAAAAATCATAACTATACCCTTTCGATCTACTTTAATATTGGACACAAATAGTCCTCTCCGTCTATTTTATCTGTTTCATAAAATGCTCGTATTCTACAACCTGCTCCACAAATTTCACGAATATCGCACTTCAAACACCTATCACTAATATCTGATACTTTAAGTTCCCTCAACTTTTTTAGAATTTCAGAATTATTCCATATACTTTCTATACTGTTTTTTCTTATATTTCCACAGCATAATTCTTTTTTATGTCCCGCAACGCTACAGGGATAGACATCACCATTTGCCGATATATATATATTTGTTACACCTGCATGACATCCAAGTTCTCTAAAAGAGCGATAACTATCTAGAGTCAGCGGACTCTTATAGTGCCAAATACTCTCAATTTCATTTTGATCATACCCATGTTGTAATAACGGCAAATAAATTTCCCAAGGACATGCAACCGATAATTGGCATTTTTCTAATTTTCCTCTTTGTTTATCTTCTGTAATTGAAAGTAAAAACTCTGTCCACGCCTCATATCCTATTTCTAATTGATTTTCATACTGTTTTCCACGACTTGAGGCAATAAATTTTAGCAATACAATACTTTTCACCCCCAAATTAATCATTGTTTCATATGTTTTATAAAAATCATTTATGGTATATTTATTAAGTACCAGTGCTAAAGCAAAAGTCATTTTTTCTTTTGCAGCAAATTTTATATTAGCTAATACTTTTTGAAAATTTTCTATACCCCTATAGCTCTTTCTTGCCATATCGTATATCTGAGGATCTGCACTATCAAAACTTATCAATAAATTAACATTTTTTAACTTCTCAAGATTTTCTAAATCTTGTTCCAACAATAATGATCCGTTTGTAACTATAGTAGAATTTAATCCTCTCTTCTCATTTGCATACTTCATAATATCCATTATGTCTTTTCGCAAAAATGGCTCTCCTCCTGCAAATGTTATATCCATAACTCCCCATTGATAAAGCGAATCAATAAGAGATACAATTTCTAAAAATGTGAGTTCATTATCAAATTTGTACTTAGCATCTGCACAACAATATATACAATCATAATTACACGCATTAGTAACATCTATATCTACTTGAAAAGGAAATTTATACACTTTTAATCACCTCATTATTTAAGATAGGAGTACCCATATAATATGATGGGTACTCCCTAACTCATTGCCTACTATACTGTCCTCTAATCAGCTCTCTGTGTTCTATTCCACTGAAGAGAAGTGGTTGCGATAACCTTGATTTTAGGCATCTCGGCTTTATTTGCCTTGTTTGTTTCTTTCTTCGTCATAATTTTCACCTCCTTGTATTTTTATTTGTAAGTCGTAAAATATGCGATTTACTTATTTATTGTTATACTCCAATTAATATATTTTTCAATAGTTTTTGCTTAACAGGGACTTATAATTGCCTAATTCGGATAAATTAAAGAATTTGAACTTTTAATAATCGAATTAATTCAATAGCCTGAGCCATATTAACTTTTACTCCCTCTATATCTTCTATATCAACTTTAATTCCATCTATATTACACGAAGAAAAATCTATATTTTTTAGTTCAACTCCATTAAACCAGGCTTCTCTAAAATCATTTCCTTCCAACTCTATTCTACTTAAAATACTATTATTAAAATACGAATTAGAAAAATTGGAATTTATAAATTTACACTTTTTTGTTTTTATATCTGTTGCATTTATATATTGTGCCATTACATTATTAAATACTATATTGTTCATGCTACTACTCGATATATTTGTTCCCATCATTTTACAATTCACAAAAAAACACTCATTTAATACCGCATTACTCATATTGATATTTGACATATCACAATGAATAAATTTTGTTTTATAAATATCTATTTTGTCCAAGTTACATTCAGTGAAAACAACATTTTCTACTATACAGTTAGAAATAAATATTTTTTCTTCGATATTTTTTACTTCGCAATCTTTTATGAGAAAATCTGAAATAAATTCTTCCTCTGATATAAATTGCAAATTTTCTTTATCTAACAATTGGTATCTATTCATAGAATCTCCTTTTCGCTTCCTTTCAATTGGTGGCACAAATAGTGATGAAAATATTCCACCTTCCATATTTTCCTGTTACATTAGATTTAATTTTATAAGATATTCTCAGCATCAGCCCCAACTGAACTCACTCATTTTGCTATTGATATATTTCCTGCATAATATTAGGTTTACAATCTCTATCAATTTTCTATTTTGGAATAAAATTAATTAAAATTTTCATTTTACCAAAGTTACCTTTCAAAAGTTATTTTCAAATAACTCTTAAACTTTTCTAAAAACTCTTTACGTCTACTTTTACTTATTGGTAACCTTTCTCCTGCGTCCAATTCTACTTCATTATGTGAATACTTTTTTATATACTGCATATTCACAATTATAGAACTATGACATCTAATAAATCTTTTATCCAATTCGTTTAAATGTGATGCCATTGTCTTATTACTATAAATTTCATTATCGACAGCATGAACTACCGTATGTCGCTCTAATGTTTCAATATATTTTATACTAGACAAATATATTTTGAATATTCCTTCCTTGTTTGTTTCTATATAATAACTGTTGTCACTTTTTAGAGACTCTTTGACTGCAGTTAAAACACTTTCATAAAATCTATTTTTTTCTATCGGTTTCACCCAATATTCTGCCAAAGAAATATCGTATGATTCTACATAATAATTCTGTAACGATGTCAAAAATATAATTTTAATTTTCTCATCCATACTTCTTATCTTTTTTGCAAATCGGTAACTATTTTCTCTTTTACTATTAACATTTACGAATATAAGATCAGCATCTCTTTCCTCCATGTAATAATTCAAAAACTCTTCTATGTTCACAAATGTCATACATACTATTGGAATCTGTAAAGCCAATGCTACTTTTTCAACAATACTCTTGAAATACTCCTGAAATTTGGGGTTTTCATCACATTCTACAATCTTCATATACAACACTTCTGCTTTCATTTCTACCATTTACTCTATTATTCATAAATTTTAACACTTCTAAATGTTATATTATTGTCATCGTAATTTTTATGAATTTGTATGTAATTTCTACCTTTATTTTATCTAGAGCAAGTTTCGCCTGAGTAACTCAAAACTCACTCCGTGATTTTTTCCTACTCGACAAACTTGATGGGGATTTCGCTCCCCATACCCTCAACATCATCATATTTTCAAATATGTATATTAGCTCCTATCTTGATAGTCGCAGCGTGATTGTTCCATCACGGTAATAAAAAAATGTTTACCGCTACACTTTTCATAGCAATAAACATCTTTTTTCTAAATTACTGTTCTTCTTTCTGATCTTGGGCTTTTAATATTGCAAGAACATCTTCTACGGTTCTTCCCGAAGCAACTACCGCCCGGAACAATGTTTCCTTTTCCTGCTCCTCAATTTTCTCCTGAATTTCTTTTCTCTGTGAACGAAGCTGTTTCAATTCATTCTCTACTTCCTGAATTCTTTCGTTTACTGTTACAAGCTGCTCCTCCAAAGTAAGCACATTCTGTTTTTTTCTTCCTCTTGGCATAGTCAACCTCCATACAATTATTTTTTCTATTGTATCATATTTCCAAACTATTTTCACAATTATTTTTCCTTTTCCAATACAGTTCCCTTTATCGGCTTATATATAAATAGAATTTTTATAAAAGGAGATGTCATACTATGGCAAGACCAAAAAAAGAAAAACCATTACGGCATACGCATCAAATTATGCTGCGTCTTACTGATACGGAATACGAAATTATATCCTCTCAAGCAAAAGCCGCAAGTCTGCCTTTGGCAGAATTTGCCCGCAAACAAATTATGAATAAAAGGGTAATTATAAAATACGAACTGGTGGCTGATCTGCCGGAATTAAAAAAAATGATTGCCGAGTTTGGAAAAATAGGAAGCAATCTAAATCAGATTGCCCGGTATTTCAATAGCGGCGGTATTCATTCACAGGAAATACAAAAATCGCTCCAGCAGAGTCTTTCTAAAATCTATGAAATGAAATACGAAGTCTTAAAACTTGCCGGAAGCTTTTCTTCCCAAAATGTATCTGTTCCCAATCATTCAAAAGGTAATGAATATGGCAATTCTTAAGCACATTGCAATTAAAAATACGGACTATGGAGAAGCACAACATTATCTTCTGTTTCAACATGATGAACATACGAAAAAGCCAATCCTTGACGAAAATGGAGAACTCATTCCAAGAAAGGAATATTACATTGACGGTATCAACTGCGATCCCTTCTCTTTTGATTTAGAATGTAAAGAGTTAAACGCACAATATCATAAAAACCAAAATTTTGATGAAATCAAATCTCATCACTATATTCTAAGCTTTGATCCAAAAGATGCCGAAGATCATGGATTGACCGGAGAAAAGGCACAACAACTCGGATTAGAGTATGCTCAAAAAAATTTTCCGGGACATCAGGCTCTTGTATGTACCCATACAGACGGAAATAATGAAAGTGGAAACATTCATGTACATATTGTAATCAACAGCCTAAGAAAATATGATGTAGAGCGCCAGACATTTATAGAACGTCCCTGCGATGCCCGTGCCGGATACAAGCATCATCTAACACCGACTTATCTCATTTATTTAAAACGCTCACTTATGGATATTTGCCATAGAGAACATTTACATCAAGTGGATTTACTTTCTCCGGCAGAGAAAAAAATTACAGACAGAGAGTATCGTGCAAAGCACACCGGACAGAAAAAATTGGACACTCTGAATAAAGAAATGTTGTCCAAAGGAATTGCTCCACGCCAAACAGTTTTCCAGACACAAAAGGAGTATCTGCGAACCGCTATTGCATACGCTGCCGCTTCTTCCTGCAATATGGAAGAATTTCAAGCAACACTTTTGAAAAACTATCAGATTACTTTAAAAGTAAGCCGAGGGCGTTTCAGCTATCTGCACCCGGAGCGAAATAAGTTCATTACCGGAAGAGCGCTAGGTTCCCATTACACAGAAGATTATCTGTTTTCAATTTGGGAAAAGAGGAAAGAACGCCAAATGCAATCTCACACAGGCTCAGAACTTTTCACTTCTCATTCTGCTTCTACTGTTACGGAAGGAAAAGAAACTACAGTCTTCTGTTTTATAAAATCAGACCTGCGGCTTGTCATAGATCTGCAGCACCGTGCCAAAGCGCAGAATAATCCGGTTTATGCCAAAAAAGTAAAGCTTTCCAATTTACAGCAAATGGCGAAAACCATTGCTTATGTACAGGAACGTGGCTATTCCACCGAAGAGGATTTGATGACCGCACTGACCACATCACAGTCGGAAACTGCCAACTGCCGAAAGAATCTCCGTTCCACACAGCAGGAATTGAAAAGGATCAATGAACAAATTCATTACACCGGACAATATCTTGCAAATAAATCTGTTTACAGGGAATTTTTACACGCAAAAAATAAAAAACAATTCCGACAGGAACATCTGTCAGAAATCACGCTTTATGAAACTGCACGAAATTTCTTGAAACAACAAACAGCAAGTGAAAAACTGCCTTCTATAAAGCTATTGAAATCTGAAAAAGAAAAGCTGCTATCCATTAAAAATATGCAGCATCAGGAATATGAAAAAAGAAAACAATACGAAAAAGAATTGCAGACTGTATGTAAAAATGTAGAGATGATTCTTCATGGAAGGTCTGATTTTGAAAAGAATTCTGAAAAGGATATGCCCCCACGCTAAACCTTATGTTCCAAAAATTTCTTTCTATTTTTGTTGTATTCTTTTGTTATCTGCTTTATACTAAAGGCAAGATAGAAAAGGTGGTGATTTAGTGGAACTGGAAACAACGCTATCGCAAACAATTCGTACCGCAGGAAGCAACTCAGATTATGACTCTGCTTGTAAACGGCTGCTTTCTGAAAAAATCATTCTTGCTTGGATTATGAAAAATTGTTTGGAAGAATATCGGGAATGTAGCATTTCAGAAATCATTGAAAAATATATTGAAGGTGAACCGCAAGTCGCAGAAGTTCCGGTTCTGCCTGATCAGACCAATCCCTCTTTAATCAAGGGCGAACGCACAGAAGATAAAAGCATTACGGAGGGAACAATTACCTACGATATTCGTTTCGCAGCAACTGCACCAAAGTCCGGTGAGTTAATCCGTTTAATTATCAATGTAGAAGCACAAAACAATTTTTATCCCGGTTATCCGTTGCTTAAACGCAGCATATACTATTGCAGCCGTATGATTTCTGCTCAATATGGTACTGTATTTTCATCTGCACAGTACGATAAGATTCGCAAAGTCTACTCCATCTGGATTTGTATGAACCCACCAAAATCCAGAGAAAATACTATTACTCAATATTACATTGCAGAAAAATCGCTGGTGGGACATGTTACCGAAAAAGTAGAAAATTATGATTTGATGTCTGCTGTTATGATTTGCCTCGGCAAACCGGACAGTGAGAATTATCACGGAGTTTTAAAATTATTAAATGTCCTGCTTTCTTCAGAAACAACACCGAAGGAAAAGGAAAGAATTCTCCATGATGATTTTGATATTGAAATGACGCAGAATTTAGAAAGAGAGGTGTCGCTGATGTGTAATTTAAGTCAGGGAATTGTTGAAAGCACTACTGAGCGAAATACTTTAGACAGTATCCGCAATCTAATGGAAACACTAAACTTGACTACCGAAGAGGCTATGGTAGCTCTGAAAATCCCAGAAGCAGAACGCCCAAAATATTTCGCTATGTTAAAAGAACTATAAAGGGAACGAGGGAAATCCGAATACAACAAATTCCGATTTCCCTTTCTTTTTATTTCCTTTTCCTCTCCATCTCATTCTCCATAACCGGCTGTGGCAAATTCTTCATATTTAAAGCCGCCTGTTTTAAATGCAAACGGTCTAACACAGAAATTCGTGTTCCTATCTTACGGGGCTTTACTGGCAGATTATTCATTCTTCCATCAATCATATTATAATTTTGTTCTTCTGTAATCTCTGCACTTCTTAAATATTCTCCATTTTCATAGGCTTTCTGCCAGTTTTCCAAAACAGGTTTCCCACTTTTTCCCCGTATTTCTTGTGGGTGCAGATAGGAAACGATCTGTCCTTTGACTGTTTCGTCAAATCCCGTCGTAACCTGATCCACGATTAACTTTCCAGTTCCATCTACTACTACCCAAGCAGCATTTTTCCCGTATATCGTATGCTCCATCAGGAAAAATTCTTTTCCTTCCACCACCAGATTATCGAAGGCAAGCCAGCTTCCTTCTTTCCCTTCAATATGAAAATTGGTAGTGGCAAGAGAAATCAATGTACTGGACGAACCATTCCGAATAAAACCTGCTAAAACAGTAAATCCCTCTTTTTCCAAATAATAGGCTGCCGCTTCCCCATTTTTATCTAAAATCAGTACGTCCCCGATGCTTAGGGCATGTCCAGAAAAATTTTTCGGTAACTGCTTTGCCAAACGGTTTCGGATATTATCCGGTGTTTCATCATACCGCATCCAACTTCTATATACTTGCTTATAATCTGTATAGCGTATCTGAATATGTTCTTTTTGTAATTCTGCATAAGAACGAAAACGCTTTTTTCTGTTTTCCGGAATTTCTCTAAGCTGATACACTGCAAATTGATTATCTGCCATAACCGCTTCTCCTGTATTTCCATTTTTTCATTACAATTCCGCTTCTTTCTTACGGGTATGGGACGTTTCTTCTTTTTTCTCCTGTTTCTTTAACAGTTCTTTCCGCTCTTTTAAGGCTTTTAGCACAGAAACTTTTCTTCCCATTGTTCCCTCTGATTTTGCCTGCTCCGCTGTATTTTCCCGTTGTTTTTCTGCCAATATTCTCTCTAAATCTCTCATTGCCTTTTGTACCAACGGACTTTTTTTATAATGGGGAACTAAATCAATCAAGTCTTTGGAGATTTTCCCTCCAGACATCAATTCGTATTCCCCGTCATAAATGCTGCCATCTTCCAGACAAAATCCAATTCCTTTTATCCCATGAATGCGATCCTCTGGAATCGTTTTATATTTTTCTACGGCTTCTTCTAATGTCAGATTTTCATAATATTCTCCCATAGAAGGAAATTCCATACATTCTGCAGCATAAAAAGAAATTTTGGATTCTTGTACCGTTTCCTGTGGTGTCCTTCCCTGCTTTTCTGCTTCTCTTTCGTCAAGATACTGTTCTGCACGCTTCATGTATTCCTGCAGTGTCCCTGTTTTTTCCAACGAAATCGGATTTATATCAATCTTTAATCCAGCAATCTGCATTCCATTTTCCTGAAGCAGATTAAAAAAGGCATCTTCCCTGATGTCCCCGGTATAAGAAAGCACCACGTCAAGATCAGAGTCTTCCCTATATAAAGTTTCTCTTGTACGGCTTCCATATACTCTTGCTGCCAATAAAATAATTTCTTCATATCCAGCCTCTTCCAATTCCGCCTGTGCGTAGCAAAGTACCGATTCTTCAATGTTCTGACGGCTCTCCCCATGCAACAGTTCTTCTTCCCGAATATCAATCTGTGAAGTTGGTGTCAGTTTCCCTTCATATAATCTCTTTTTCTCCCCTTCTATTACAGATTTTTTAAGTTCTTCATAGGAAAATGGCTCACAAGGTAATTCACCCATTCCTTCCTCTTGAAATATCCAAGAAACAACTTCTTCTTTAGAGGCAGTTATATTCTCATAAAACTGTCCACCAATCTCACGAAACGCTTGGTCATAAATAATATATTCATAGCCTTCTGGAATTTTCTGTAACGTCACATACCCATATCCGGATCGGAAAGCTATGTTATTTTCTTCACTCTCCATCAGGGGTTTTAATGCCTCATACGACTTCTGCGGAAAATATTCTGCCCGTTCAACCTGTTCCTGAAGCATTTCACTGTCTATCTTCCTACATACAGTCAAATCTGCCCCTTCCTCTAATAGCAGTGTTTTTGCTGCTTCTTGAAGTGTAACATCAAAGGTATCGTATACCCCTCCATCTAATTCTTGAAACTCTTGATCGTAAAAGGTATAATCATACCCTTCCTCTGTTTCCTGAATAAAGAAAAACTGTCCCGTTGTTTCTATCTGATAAGCCGCTTCTCTTTCTGCTTCTTCGAATAAACTTGCGTTTGAAGTTTCCACCTTCTCCTGCTTTTTGGTAATCTCTTTTTCTTCCAAATACTCTCTGATTGCTCTCATAGCCTGCTGATCCAGACCATTTTCCAAATCCTGTGCAACCACTTTACCATCTCCATTTACCAGAACTGGCGCAACCGAAGCTCCATATTCGTTATGCTCCATGAGATAGAAATGTTCCTTCTCAATTTCCACTTCTTTTACCGTATGCCATAAGCCTTCATGCTGTTCCAGTTCCACCGCTTTGGTATCCATACCAATTTTTATTTCTTTTTCGTTTTGAATACTATCTCTTTCATTTCTGTCTATTTCCAATTCTTTCATTTTCCCTTCCAATTCCTTAATAAACTCTCCTGCTGTTTTTCGTATTGCGTCCATGAAAGACCTCAATTCCCACATCTTCAGATTTTCACTCCACCCCGCAATATAAGGAAAAGAATAGTCAGAAGTATCCAGTCCAAAATACTGACACACCGTATAGGCAATACTTTCTGCCTCTATCTCCTTTGTTCTCTGATCTTTTTCTTCTCCTGCCTGTTCCAATACTTCCCTGTCATGCAGCTTTGCATGGGCAATTTCATGAATAAGTGTTTTTATCGTCTGACTTTCACTCATATCTTCTTTCACAACAATCTCTTTCCCTTTATTGCTGTAATACCCCTTTGCTTTTCCTCCTGTTTCACCAAAGCGGATAGGAACAGGGGATATTTCTTTAACCGCCTGTAAAAACAAGGGGTAATTTTGTACCTGCTCTGTTAAATCCTGTATTGCAAGTTCCTGTAAAGGCTCTCCATACGTTTGTGATACATCAAATACACGGACTACCCGAAAATCAGAAACAACATGCTCAACCACTTCTGTTTCTGGCTGCCCGTCCGGTCCCAAAATTGGCTCGTTTGTTTCCGGATCAAATTTTTCTACAACTTCCTTTTCTTTCCTCTGTGAGGGAGCAATAATCTGAATTCCCTTCTCTCCCTTTTTCACCTGACGATGAAAATTTTTCTGCCATGCGGAATACCCTGCTACCAAAGTTGCTTCTGGTCTTTGCAGTGCAATCAAAACCGTATTATTAAAGCTGTAATTATAAAATTTTGACATGGTTTTTAAATATTCTGCATACCGTTCTGATGTAAATAATTCTTTTACACCTTCTTCTAATTGCTTCGTAATTTCATACATTTGCTGTTCTCTATTTCCTGCCATAGACAAATCCTCCATCGTAAAAATGTCCCGCCAGTTTCCTGACGGGACTTCCTCTTTATAACTGCTGTTCCTGCTTTTTCTTCTGCATATTTCTATTTTTCCAGCCTTTTTCCATATTTCTTTGTGTGGTTTTCAATCTGCCAAGCACTGAAGATTTTTCTATTTTCCCTTTTCGACCTTCTGACACTCTGCCTGCATAATTGACTGACCTTCTCGGCAAATCTGCCACCTGATCTACTTCTTTCTCCTGATCTTGTGGCATTGCCTTTTCGTCCATATTCAAAAGGGAATTCAATTCCGCAAGCCTTTCCATCTTCTCCTGCAATTCCTTTTCTTTTGGAAAAGGCTTCGCCGCTTCTTCCTGTGCTGTTTCCAACTGCTTCTGCAGTGTTTCCAATTTTTGCTCTGTTTCTTCCATTTTCTTTTCAATTCCACCTAACGCATTACTGATACGCTGTAAATTTCCAAGAATATCCTTTCCCATCTCAAGCAGATAACTGCATTTTCTCTTAATAGTCATAATGTACCGTTGATTAAAAGCGTCAAATTTTGCATATAAAGAAAAGTCATGAAACGTTCCTATCTTGCCCTCTGTATGAATGGCTTTTAATCCTTCACATGCCGCCAAAAGTGCGGTTCCTGCTTCTTTTTTATCCGTAAAGGTTTTGTTGGAAACAGTCATGGAAAAATCTTCATTCTCAAAAATAGGACGGACAGCTTCTGCGTCAGATCGAAGCCCCGCAAGGCGCTCTTTCTGCGCTGCAATCTGCATTGGATAATTTTTTGCAATATCTGTTTCCAGTTTATATTTCTGGCTGGTATGGTTTGCCTTTAATAATTTCAATTTACTTACCTGTATATCCAAGTCCATTTTTTCCTTGATATAAGGATTTCCTGTTGCCAGTGCCTTAATTTCTGCATACGACAATGCTGTGTCATCGACATCTTCGCAGGCACGAACAGGGGATTTGCTTGTCATAATCTGGGAAATAAATTTCTGTTTATTCTCCAAAATCTGGTCGGGTAGGTCAGCGGTATTACTACCGCCTTCCCCCCTAAGAACCGTACGTGA
>ENA-OPSX01000442-OPSX01000442.1-human-gut-metagenome-genome-assembly--contig:-NODE-442-length-25512-cov-2.544919_pt1 | contig 25512 bp, 24 predicted proteins | sample MGYA00241462_ERZ501916 | MGnify/ENA primary metagenome ERZ501916 (study PRJEB25962, sample SAMEA2042113) | human gut metagenome | biome: human gut; feature: human-associated habitat; material: faeces...
TATCAAAAAGTCTGCGGCAATTATTTTATAATTTAATATTAAGGTGAAACGAAATTTAATTGAATGTTTCATAAAGTCATCTCCGGTTCTGTGATGTGACAAGCCCTTGACATGAAACAAACTGTTAAAATGGGCTATTTTGAAAAAAATACACATTTAATGGGGTAGAAATATTAAAAAGAATCCTGTAAAATACAATGGAGTTAGTTACTGCTAACACACCGAAGTTTTAGCTGTTGGTTAGTAGAAACTAACTCAAACCACTATATTACAGGAGGATCTTTATATGAGTGAAACAAAGGGAAGTAAGTTTAGTATCAGAGACGTAATCACGGTTGCAGCCATGTTGGTAATCAATTATATGATAGCAATGGTGGTCAGCGCTGTCACATTGCCATTTTCAGAAGTGTATTTATATGGTTCAGCCGCCATTGACGGCTTTTTAGGAGCTGTATTCTTCCTTGTAGCGGCAAACCGGGTGAATAAACATGGGCTGTTGTTTGTTTGGGCATTTGTGTATGGCCTTATCCAGGCACTTATGGGTTACGCCTTCTTGCTGCCATATTTCCTGATTGTAGGCGCTATTTCCGAGCTGTCTATGATCGGAAAAAATACATACAGAAAACCGGTCCGCAATATGATTGGCTGGGCTTTAAACAGTATCGGGAATTTCGTTGGATGTGCGGTGCCTCTATGGTGGGCATGGGACAGCTATAAAGAAATGGCATTAAAAAGCGGTTTTTCACAGGAAACCTTAGATATGCAGTTTTTAATGTCAACCCATCCGGGGCTGATGCTTTTGGGCTGTGCAATAACCGGTCTTCTTGCTGTATTAGGTGTTCTGTTCGGGCAGAGATTATTAAGAAGACATTTTCAGAAAGCTGGTATTTTGGAATGATTATGAATAATAGTAACATCAGAAAAGTGGAGCAGATCGATGGCAGGACAGTGCTGCTGCTGGCTGTCTGCGCATGCTTCACTTCCTTCTTAAGCACCAGTTTACTGGGACATGGTTTATATATGATATGGCTTTTTCTATTGTTATGCTATTTTGAGTTATTTACGATGGGATTAGGAATGTTGGGGGTATATATCCTGTCAGTAGCTTGGCTGGCTATTAATACAAAATATCATATCTCTTTTCCATCACCGCTGTTATTTCATATGCTTTATCGTCTGTTGATGCCTGCGATGATTGTGTGTCTGATAGTGCATATTCCTTCAGGCAAACTGACTTCCAGTATAAGGAAGCTGCCGATTCCCGAAAATATTATGCTGATTTTAATTGTCATGCTCCGGTTTGCTCCCACCGTTGTTCATGAGTTTGGTGAAGTAAAAGACGCTATGAAGGTAAGAGGCTTTTTGCGGTCTATAAGGACAGTCTTTTTTCACCCGCTTAGGACATTGGAATATGCAATTGTCCCTATGGTTTTCAGAAGCCTGAAAATAGCGGACGAACTGGCGTCATCAGCCATTGTCAGAGGAATTGAGAGCCCGTATAAGAAAGATAGCTATTACATTATAAGGCTGACGGCAAAAGATGTTCTCTTAGTAATGTCCAGTACCCTCATTGCTGTTGTTTGCTGCAGGGTTTAAATCAATGGGGGTTGGCGGCGGATTAGTCTGGATTCAGGCGATGTGATTATGGTATACAACGGGAAATTGATTAAGAATTCGGAAGGTATTAGCCCCCAAAGAGTTAGTATTTATCCTGTTATCGTCCATGCCTGTGAGAATATGGGACACGCGGAAGCTCTGATCAGGAAACCGCAGATAATCTGCAATATGATAGAAGCATAATGGAGGATTAAAACCATGCCGGAAAAACAGGAAGTGCAGGAATGGTACGGCCGAAACGCCAGGGTTATGCACAGTGACAGTGATTGCTTAATAGAACGGTACGAATGCCAGGGAAAGGGTTTGATTGTTACATATAAAGTATTTGAGGGAATGGAAATGGTATTCATGGAGTTTAATTCCGAAGATGCTTTTATCCCAGTAATCCCATACAGCGAGATTCTGGAGATTACCTGTTGCCGCAGGGGGAGAGTTGTCTGTGAATTTGCAAATAATATATGTGCCCATCTGTCGGAGGACCATTTCTGGATTGGCAGCGGGGAGCATCTGCCAGCTTCCTATTATTTCCCCTTCGGTTACTTTGATGCCGTTGCTCTGGTGATTGACGAGAGAAAAATGAGTTTGTCCACGAAAAAGATTATGGCGGATTTTTCCATAGACTTTAAGGCGATTGAGGAAAAATTATCATTGAACACTGCATGGTATATCAGCAAGATTCCTTCCAAATTACAGCGATTGTTTGATGAAGTCTATGAGGCAAAAGGGAAGGAGAGCACTTGCTACTTTGCAATTAAAACGTTGGAACTTCTTTTCTATCTACAGAATATTGAACGAAATGATGCTGAGGAGGAACAATATTATCCCAAAGACCAGATCGAGGCAGTCAAAAAAATCTGGAACTACATGATTACACACTTAGATGAGGAGCGTTCACTTAAACAATTGGTGAAAGAAAAAAATATGGGAACTACCATGTTTCAAACAATATTTAATCATGTTTATGGAGATTCCCCCTATGCATTTTTGAAGAAATACAAAATGGGGATTGCTAAAAAGCTGATTTTAGATGGTGAAATGAAAATTGGTGAAATTGCCTTTTCATTGGGGTATTCCAATGCAAGTAAGTTTTCTGTTGCATTTAAAGATGTCTATGGTATTTTGCCAAAAGATTATAGAAAGCTGAGAAGCTAATAAGAAGATGGAGAATAAAAATGGGAAAAGAAATAGAAATGCAGCATGTGACATTTTCATATCAGCATAAAATCCTCCAGCTTACTGATATCAATTTAAATATAAAGGCAGGGGAAACGGTGGTTATAACCGGTCCGTCAGGCAGTGGGAAAAGTTCACTGACCCGAGTTATTAATGGACTGATTCCTTATTTTTATGAAAAGGGACCGTCAATGTAGAGAAACAGCCCCTTTCCAGTTATCCATCCTGGGAGAGGGGAAAGATTATAGGCAATGTGTTTCAGGACCCGCGGAGCCAATTTTTTGCCAATGAGGTGGCAGGGGAGATTGCGTTCGGATGTGAGAATTACGGGTATTCGCACGAAGAAATTGTGGCCCATGTCCATGCTTCAGCCGATAGTATGGGCATAGATGATATATTAAATTATAATATTCGGAACCTTTCCTATGGAATGAGACAGAAGGTGGCGATTGCTTCTGCCGAAGCAATAGAGCCTGAAATTTATGTTATGGATGAACCCTCCGCAAATTTAGATACGGATTCAACAGAGAGATTGGGTAATACAATAAGGAAACTGAAGGAAAAGGGAAAAACAATTCTGATTGCGGAACATAGACTTTATTACTTGATGCCAATTGCAGACAGGTTTCTATATATAAAGGATGGCCGCATTATGCATGAATTTACGCAGGCTGAAATCAGGCAGCTGGCCGCAGAAGAAATCCGTAAGCTGGGTTTAAGAAACCCTGACCTACATACGGTGACTTGTTCTCATATGCCATTAGAAAATAACAGCGATGTGATTTTAGAAGTAAAAGATTTATGTAAGACGTTTGGCAAGTTAGTGGTTGCAGACCATATCAACATTTCCTGCAGGAGAGGAGAATCTATCGCTATCATAGGTTCCAATGGGATGGGGAAAAGTACAATGGGAAAAATGCTCTCCGGATTATTAAAAGAAGATTCCGGCCGTGTTACTCTGTTTGGAAATAAAAGCAACATAAAAAAGAGAAGGGGAACGGTCTGGTATATTCCCCAGGATCTCGACAGCCAGTTGTTTGGTGAAAATCTGATAGATGAACTGATACTGGGCAGTAAAGAATCACCGGAAATAAGGGAAAAGGCTGGGCAGATATTAACTGAACTGGATTTGTATGAGTTTAGGGAACAACACCCATCCACTTTGTCAGGGGGGCAAAAACAGAGGCTCGCATTGGCAGTGGCGTTGATGCATGAAGCCCCCATTATTATCTTAGATGAACCAACCAGCGGCCTTGATGGGGTAAATATGAGAAAGGTAAGCCATGTTATTCAGGAACTGGCTGGGAGAGGATGTACAATTCTGGTGATTACCCATGATGCAGAATGTGTGCTGTCTTGCTGCCAGAGAGCAATCCGGTTGGAAGAAGGAAAGGTGACAGACGATTTTGTGATAAATTCTGCCGATTATTTACTGGAGAAAATGGGATATTGAGCTATCTGTAAGAGGATAAAGTTGTTGGAATTTCGGGCTATTTTCGGGAAATTATTTTGAAATGGAGTAGAGAACCGCGGATTTTTTCGTTATAATACACTACAGTTAGTCAAATCTAACTGTAGTGCAAATATTATGGAATTGGAGGAGCAACAATGAAACAGGAAAAGAACAAGGAGGAAAAAAGGAAAACAGGAATGGCACGTTGCCTGGAGCTGGCATCAGAACACAAAGGGTTAGTGATTATTTCAGGAATTCTGTCTGCATTGGCGGCAGTATGTTCGTTTATACCTTATCTGTCAATCTATTTTGTTATCAGGGAACTGATTTTGGTGTTTCCGGATATGCCTGCAGCAGATATGCCTGCCATTTTGATGTGCGGCTGGTTTGCCCTGGCCGGCATTGCTGGAAATGTGGTACTTTATTTCTGTGCTCTGATGTGTTCCCATCTGGCAGCTTTTGGAACATTGTATGAACTGAAATTAAACTTTGCGGATTATATCACTGCAATCCCGTTAGGATATCACCTGACCATTGGAAGCGGCCGTATGAGGAAAATTATGGACGAGAATATAGAAAGTATCGAAAAATTTATCGCCCATCAATTCCCGGATTTTGTTGCATCTCTTGTGGCTCCGCTTATTTTAGTCATAATTCTTTTGGCTGTTGACTGGCGTTATGGTGTTGCCTCTCTTCTTGGAATTGTGCTGGCCTTTGCCATTCAATTTTCAGGATTCAATGGGGCGGCCAAAGAGAAGATGCACCGTTTTCAGTCTGCCCAGGAAGATATGAATAATGCATCTGTGGAATATGTGCGAGGGATGCCTGAAATCAAAGCCTTTAATCAGACGGCAGATTCATTTAAAAGATTAAGCAGATCCATAACTGATTACACCTCCTTCATATTGGAATATGCCATGGGGTGGAGGAATTGCATGCCGGCGTTTACAGCGATTATCCACAGCATCTATTTGTTGCTGATTCCTGTAGGTATATTGATTGGAAGGAATGTGACGGATTACAGAAACTATTCCCTAACCTTCATTTTTTATTTGATTTTAGTGCCGGCCATATCTGGTATCTTAAATAAAATCATGTTCATTTCGGAGTCGTTTACCCAGATTGACGGCAATGTGGAGCGTATGGAAGAAATTTTACATATACCTGTTTTGCCGGATTACAGAGGTGGCGCCAAGGAGCAGGGGAAGGATATTGTCTTTGATCATGTGAGTTTTTCTTATGAAGCTGAAGCAGATGTGGTTGTTAAGGCGCTGGATAACGTGTCATTTCATGCCAGACAGGGAGAGGTGACAGCAATCGTTGGCCCGTCAGGAGGAGGAAAGAGCACCATTGCTAATTTGATTTCCCGTTTTTGGGACGTGACAGAGGGAAATATTCAAATTGGAGGAGTAGATATCCGTGAAATTCCCCTTGCGGAACTGATGAAGCAGGTTGGTTTTGTATTTCAGGACACATTTCTTTTTAAACAAAGTGTTTTGGATAATATTCGGATGGGAAATCCTGATGCAACAGAAGAGCAGGTTATAGAAGCTACAAAGGCGGCCCAGTGTCACGAATTCATCGAAAAATTGCCGAATGGGTATCATACGGTAATTGGTTCTTCCGGAATCCGCTTGTCTGGCGGGGAACGGCAGAGGATTGCCATTGCCAGGGCCATAATTAAGGATTCCCCCATCATAGTACTGGATGAGGCAACTGCATTTAGCGATCCGGAAAATGAATATTTAATACAGAAAGCTTTTGAGAAATTGATTAAAGACAAAACAGTGGTTATGATTGCCCACCGGCTTTCCACGATTCGTAACGCCGACCAGATTCTTGTTATAGAGCAGGGACATCTCATTGAACAGGGAATCCATGATGGATTAATAGCAAATGGCGGAAAATACACGCAGATGTGGAACAGTTATGTAGAATCAGTCAATTGGAAAATCCATACAGGGAAGGCGATATAACGAAATGAAATTTTTACAAGAACGACTGTTATTATCTGATAAAGGATATTCAGACCTTAAAAAAGCGATTTTTGCCTGCACATTGACAAACCTGTCCATTATGCTTTCATCTGCGATTCCAATTCTGTTGTTCGGCCAGCTTTTAAAGCCCTTTATGGGGCAGGAGATATCCTGGTCAACTATGTGGGTATTATTGGTGATCGGAGTGCTTGCAACAATCCTGGTCTTTATCGCTGCCAAGAATGATTATAAAAAAACTTACCTTGCGTCATATAAGGAAGCAAGCAACACGCGGTTACGGATTGCTGAACATTTAAGAAGGCTTCCTATGAGCTTTTTTAACACAAAAGACTTGTCAGATATAACTACAAATATGATGGCTGATTGTGCCAGCATGGAATCCATGCTTAGCAGTACGATTCCTCCGCTCATAGCAAATATTATATCGGTTACACTTACATGCGTATGTCTGGCCTTTTTTGACTGGCGTATGGCATTAGCAATATTTTGTACCATGCCTGTCTGCTTCTTTATAATATGGTGCGGCCGTAAACTGCAATTACACCTGTTTGACCAGCAGGTGGGGGTGAAACTGACGGCGTCCAGTCAGATTCAGGAGTATTTGGAGGGAATCAAGATTATCAAATCCTGTGGCTTGAGCGGAGAACGTTTTCAGACACTGAATAAGGCTCTCCTGGCAATGAAAAAGACGGCAATTAAAGTGGAATTGGCTTCCGGTATTCTTGTGCAATGTGCGAGCCTGATTTTACAGGCAAGCCTGGGAATCACTATATTTATCGGTACAGTCCTGATTACAGGTGGACAGATTGAATTATACCCCCTCCTGGTTTTATTGATGTTTTCTACACAAATTTATGGACCGATATTATCTATCCTATCACAGCTTACCAGTTTGTTCCATCTGGGAACGGTTACAAAGCGGATGCGTATACTGCTGACAACACCGGCAATGGGGGGAGAAGAACAGGACATTAAGGATTATGATATCGAGTTAAATCAGGTTACATTTGCCTATGGAAAAGAAGATGTAGTAAAAAATGTTTCGGCAAAAATAAATACAGGCAGCATTACTGCCCTGGTTGGACCGTCCGGAAGCGGAAAGAGTACCCTGGCAAAACTCATTGCCCGCTTTTGGGATGTAGATAAAGGTACTGTGACAATCGGCGGTAAGGACCTGAAACAAATTGAACCAGAATATTTAATGCGTAGCATGTCATTTGTTTTTCAGGATGTGACCTTATTTAATGACACGGTATTTAATAATATTAGAATTGGAAATATGAATGCCAGTGATGAGCAGGTTGTATCGGCTGCAAAAGCAGCTCATTGTGATGAGTTTATCAGACGATTGCCGGAGGGATATGACACAATCCTTGGTGAAAACGGCAGCACCTTGTCAGGCGGAGAGAGGCAGCGTATTTCCATTGCTCGAGCACTATTAAAAAATGCTCCCATTATTCTGCTGGACGAGGCAACCGCTTCCCTTGACCCGGAGAACGAGGTATTGATTCAACAGGCCATTGCCAGACTCGTAGAAGGGAAGACAGTCATAATGATTGCCCATCGCCTGAGGACAGTAGTAGATGCCGACCAGATCCTGGTATTGAACGAAGGGGAACTGGTGGAGCAGGGGACACACAAAGAGCTTCTTGAACAGAAAGGACTGTACAGCAAATTATTCTATATACAGCAGGAAAGTCTTGGCTGGTCAGTCTAAGGAACAGATGATAATAAAGTTTACAGGGTAAAAAGACATGATGAAATCTTGTGATGCCATGGGAGATGCTATCTTAAAAAGCGCAATGGCTGTTTAGAACCAGTTCCGCTATCATGAATATTATACTTGACCCGATTTTCATTTTACTTCTAAAACCTTATGGCATGGGAATTGATGGAGTTGCTTATGCAACAGTGGTTTCGCAGATCGCGTATGCAATGGATTCTCTTTGGTATTTTAAGAAAACAAATAAAAGCTTCGTGAAAAACTAAATATTTTGTTATATGAGGTTGTAGGCCCCTTCACTTTTTCCTTTATAGAAGTGAAGGGGCTTATTTAGTTTCTGTTGTTCCTTGAAAACTTTATATTCAACGATTACGCTACGTTAGCTGTTCAGTGCGAATACGAAAATTGGTAAATTAAATTTGTGATTTTATTATGAAGACCATGATAGTAGTCTGTAGAGATGTATTATTTGTATATATAGTCTGAGCGATCGTTATACTGCTATTCAAGCTTTATAAAATAACAGATTAGAGCGAGAAAAACATGTTTTCAAATATGAATCAATGTGGTTTTATTCGGATATATAAAGAATCGTTCAGTCGAAGAAGTTTGATTGTATATATCACATGAGAAGTACGAGAAGATGCATGATAAGGGGGAGATTTAATTTTAATCAATTAGATAAGAAGTCTGACTTAGAATTAGATAACTTATTCAATAGTAGTCTAAAAAGGCTTAATTTGAACCCTTACATTATTTGTAATGATTTGTCATTTTTCATACATTGGATTTAATAGATAAAAAAACGAAGGACAGGGTTTACTGACATGATCATAAAAAATAGCTCTCCTTGAGTACAGCTGATGTACGGGAAGATTGATATGTTGGTTTTTTACTGCCTCTGTTAGATGTAGAGATGTCTAATGTTTGAGAAATTGAATGAATTTAAAACAGACAAAAGATAAGAAAAAAATGCTGGGAGCTAGGGCTGGTGATTTATTCAATCGGCATTTTTTTTGCATTTTTGTTCCAAATACCAGGTGTCGTTCACCTCCGGATTTGTTCTTCATTTCAAATTTCAAGAATTGGAGGACAAATCTTATGACGGAAGAAAGTATTTATACCATTATTATACAGAAAAAACGTGTGAAAGTGAGCAGAGAGGTTTATTATGCCTATCATAAAGCCCGTGAGGCGGAACGATACCAGAATCGTATCATACGGCAGTCAGAGCTGTCGCTGGAACGGTTCCGGGAGGAAGGAGTGTATGTGGAATTCCGTGCGAATGATTCGGTTCCTGAAATGGAGGAGAAAATGATCCGGGATGAGGAGCGTCACAGGCTTTACCAGGCACTGGATGAACTGAGTGTGGATGAACGGATGTTAATTGAGTCTTTGTTCTTTTCTGGTATTGCGGAAGGCGAACTGGCAGCCCACCTCGGAATTACCCAGCAGGCTGTTAGTAGGCGGAAGATACGTATTTTGCGAAAGCTCCGTAAAAAAATAGAATAAATATTTACTTTTGAGGTTGTAGGCCCCTTCACTTTTTCCTTTATAGAAGTGAAGGGGATTTTTTCAGTCCCAGTTGCTCCTTGAAAATTGCATATCCAGCGATTACGATACGTTAGCTGTTCAGCGCGAAAGCGAAAAGCGGCGCAGAAAGATACGCGAAGACCACCTGCAGGATTTCTAGTATTCTGTCAATAAGATGACATCAAAGGTGCAGAGCGAGTAAGATCTGTTCTGAAAATGGCCTGTGGCAGGGCATCCCGCAACGACCTGAAGAGCCTATCATGATACTTCCGTCCAGTCACAGCCCCCTTTGACCAGGGGATCACGCAATGAGGGCGGCGGCCAGAGAACCTGGTCGGGGATAGAATCCCATGACGGTCCGCCATGACCGGTTGTAATCGACTGCCAGGCTCCGGGAAGGTGTGCCGAACAGGAGCAGACAAAGTAAAAATAGAAATGAAGAACAAGTACGATAGTTAAAGTCAGATTTGTGGCGGCAGCTGATTGTTTAAGCTGCCGTCATGAATACATTTAAATTTAGGAAGCGTTAGTTTCAGCAAATCGGCTAAGATGGCAGTTCGTCTTTATTGCATTTGGTGATAGCTGTTTTCCAAACGTTAGGATATGATGTGGTACGAATAAAAAAGATGAGTGGTAGGGGTACTAAAATGGAGAAAAAACAGAAGAAGGTTATCTCAGAGCAGTTAACAAATGGAGGCTGTAAACCTGAGAAGTCAAATGGGAGATAGCACTGTGAGGTGTTTTTGAAGGAGCAGAGCAAAAGCCTCTGGAGCAGTGGAAGCAAGGTAAACTAAGATAAAGCTACATAGGACAGACAGGTCTCTTGCTTGATATGAGCGAGGGTATTTTTATTTTTGAACATCAGGACGAGTGAGGGAGAAAAACGTGAGAATTTTGAGAGGGGATCTATACTATGCGGACCTTACGCCGGTGATTGGCTGTGAGCAGGGAGGCATCAGGCCCGTGTTAATTATCCAGAACAACGTAGGAAATCTGCACAGCCCAACAGTGATTGTAGCAGCGGTGACCAGTAGAAACAGCAAACATAGCCTGCCGACCCATGTGCCGTTGAATCCGAACTACAGCGGCTTAAAAGCAGAATCCATCCTGCTTCTGGAGCAGATCCGGACCATTGACCGGTCCCGTCTGAAGGAATACATCGGACATTTGGAGTCGGAGATCATGCACTTGGTTGATGGAGCGATTGCTGTCAGCCTGGGGCTTGTTTGAGTGGGAGGAATAGAATGTGTAACAGAAGTACCTTGTCACACATTTCTAATTGAATGGATTGATAGGGAAAGAATATATATGTGTTTGAAACAGGAGGTATCTATGAGTGAAACGATAAAAGCGTGGGTATATTCCCGGATTGATGCGCCGGAGGACAGTCATGGCAGCTTAAAGCATCAGGATCAGCAACTCTGTGAATATGCAGAAAAGATGGGATTTAAGGTAGTGGGCCATTCCCAGGATCTGGCCGCTGCCTATAACCTGGACCGCCCGGGGCTGAAGGCACTGACGGATGCGGTGAAGGAGAAAAAAGTCCATTCTCTTCTGGTGATGGATTCTTTTAGAATCAGCCTTGATTCGAAAAAGACGGCAGCTTATGGAGCATTCCTTCAGTCCTTTGGTGTTCGGACGTATTCACCGGGCCAGGGGATGCTTGAAGAACTTTCCACTCCGGAGAGAATCATGAAGACTGGAAATAACATTCAACAGACATCTGAATGATACAGGAGGGCTTATGAACGAGAAGAGGGAAGCCAGGGAAGTCCATTACAGCATAGCGAGAAGGCTGTTAAATCGGATGCTGGAAACGGGCTTTATCACGGAAGAAGAGTACCGTAAAATAGACTGTCTGAACCGGGAAACATTTTCTCCGGAATTAGCAAAAGTATATGCCAGTTAATACTAGCTATCTTCGGATAAGTGTGGTATTGTCTTGTGCTAACAGGAGAACCGTTCAGGAGAAAGGAGAACAAGATGGGAAAGAAAGTAGTAAAAATAGTCACCAGAATTGAGTCTGTTAGCCAGAAACTGAAACCCCATGAAGTGCCAAGCGTCCGGGTATGCGCCTACTGCCGCGTGAGTACCGACGGTGCGGACCAGAAGAATTCCTTTGAATCTCAGGTCGATTATTACACCCGCCTGATTGCAGAGAAGGAAGGCTGGGTATGCGTCGGTATCTACGCAGATGAAGCGCGAAGCGGTACCAAGACCACAAAGCGCGATGATTTTAATCAGATGCTGCAGGACTGCCGCCCGGGCAAGATTGACATGATCGTTACCAAATCCGTCACCCGATTCGCCAGGAATACGGTAGACAGCATTCAGGCCATCCGCGAACTGAAATCAATGGGGATTGCTGTATACTTTGAGAAAGAGAGAGTTAACACCTTATCAGAGGACAGCGAGCAGCTGATTACCATTTTAAGCTCCATCGCACAGGGCGAGTCAGAGAGTATCTCATCCAATAATAAGTGGTCAACCGTCCGGAGATTTAAAAATGGAACGTTTATCTTAAGCTGCCCACCCTATGGATATCAAAAGGCTGAGAATGGAGATCTGATTATCCACCCGGAAGAAGCTGCTGTTGTGAGACGGATATTCGATGAGTATCTGGGAGGAAAAGGCTCTTATACCATCGCAAAAGAACTGGAGCGGGATGGGATTCCGACAGTACGGAATGGGAAGGTGTGGATGGACAGCACCGTAAAGGGAATTTTACAGAATTGCGCTTATGAAGGAGATTTACTTCTGCAAAAAACGATTTCTGCGGAAGTAATTCCCTTTAACCGAAAGCGCAACCATGGAGAACTGCCCCAATACCTGATTACCGATGATCACGAGCCAATTATTACCAGAGAAGAGGCGGAGGCCGTGCGGCAGATTTATGAATACCGCAGGCAGAAACAATGCGTGGAGGACGTGTCCGTCTATCAAAGTCGGTATGCATTCAGCGGCCGGATTGTCTGCGGAGAATGCAAAACCAACTTCCGCAGACAGAAGATCTACATCGGAAAACCGTATGAGAAGGTTCAGTGGTGCTGTTATCAGCATATACAAGACCGCAGGAAATGCAGCCAGAAAGCGGTCCGGCAGGATGTTATTGAGGGATACTTTGTCCGGCTGTGGAATCGGCTGGCAAATTCTGTATCCTATGCTGGCCGCTTTAAAGACAATACGGAGCAATCCGCAAATGGAACAGGAAATGAAGGAACTGGAAAATCGAATACAGGAACTGAAAAAGCAGAGTCATATGCTACGCAAGGTATTAACCGAGGGCGGCATGGGCTCTGCTGTTTTTATAGAAAGACGCAACCAGCTGGATCAGGAGATGGAGGCGGCCTGGCGCAGACAGAGGAACCTCCGGGAGCAAAGGACGTATGAATGGGAGATCCGGCAGACAGAATTCCTGATCAGCATCTTTAAAAACCGCCCGCCAATCATCGAGCAATTTGATGAGGAGTTGTTCTGCCTGATCATTGAACAGATCACGGTTTATCCGGAGAAGCGGCTGGAATTTCAACTGAAGAATGGATTGAAGCTGGAAGAAACAAATAGAAAGGCGGTGGGTTGATGGCTCAGAGACACATACCACTGGGATATCGCATACAGAATGGGAATGCGGTCATTGAACCGGTTTCCGCCGTTGCGATCCGAACCATTTTTACAGACTACAGAAAAGGAAAATCTACATACCAGATAGCGAAGGAGCTTACCGAACAGGGCGTATTAAATGCCAATCATGAACCGAAGTGGTATCACGGAGGGGTAGGAAGAGTTCTGGAAAACCGAAAGTATCTGGGGGATGACTTTTATCCCACAATCATCGAAGCAGAGCTGTTCGATGCGGTACAGGAGCGCAGGAACATGCAAAGAAAAGACCTGGGCCGTCTGATCCATCCAAACAGTTTTGCTGAACAAACCGTATTTTCCGGGAAGGTATACTGCGGTGTCTGCGGGAAGCCTTACCGAAAATATATGGAACACTGCAATCAGCCGGGGGAGAAAAAACGGTGGAGATGCAAGCAGTATATTAAGAACCATGCGGTGCATTGCCGGAATATCCCTCTGCTTGAGGAAGAGATTCAGGCTGCGTTTCTGAGCGCGGTGGACTTCCTTGTAGGCCACCCGGAGTTCATTGACAAAGTACCAAAGGAAAAAAGGGAACCAGCCTGGCAGGTGTTGAAGCTAGAGCACGAAATACAGATGTGCAATGACAGCGAAGAATATCAGGCAGAAGAGATGATCCGCTTGATATACGAACGGGCAAAGGCACAGTACCAGTCAGCAGTAATCCATGACAGCTTTTATCAAACGGAAAAGCTGAAGGCTGCGCTTAAAGAGCATGGAAGTATAGAGGAATTTCAACCAGATTTTTACCAGAAGGTCATCAAAAAGATGGTGGTTCAGGAGGAGGGAATCCTTCAGGTCATCTTTATCAACGGAGTCAGCCTGGGAATCCGAGCGGCTGATTATCTGGAAAGGAGGAAAAACCATGGCAAGAACTGCAACTGCAGTAAAGAAAAATATCGCGGTCATACCAGCGAAACAGGAGTATGACCGGAGCATCCGGCCACAGCTTCTGCGGAAGCGGGTAGCGGCGTACTGCCGTGTCAGCACCCTGGAAGAACAACAGGCGACCAGCTATGAAGCACAGGTTGAGTATTATACAGAACTGATCCAAAACACGCCAAACTGGACGCTGGCAGGTATCTACGCAGATGATGGAAAAAGTGCCACGATGATTCGGAAGCGGGATGATTTCCAGGCAATGATTGATGACTGTATGGCAGGGAAAATTGATATGGTTATTACAAAATCAATCAGCCGATTTGCCAGAAACACGGTGGATTCCCTCATTTATATCCGCAAGCTTAAGGAGCGTAACATCTCCGTATTCTTCGAGAAAGAGAACATAGATACCCTGGGAAGCGGCGGGGAGATGTTAATCACCATCTTAAGCAGCCAGGCTCAGGAAGAAAGCCGGAACTTAAGTGAGAACGTACACTGGGGATATGTCAGAAAGTTTGAAAACGGAGTCGTGTATGTAAACTGCAAAAAGTTCCTTGGCTATACAAAAGATGCAGACGGTAACCTTGTGATTGTCCCAGAGGAGGCAGAGCTGGTGCGCCGGATCTTCCGAATGTTTCTGGAGGGCAACAGCAGTATGAAAATAGCCAAAATCCTGACGGAAGAGGGAGTCAAGACCGTGACGGGGAAGAACCTATGGCATGCAACCGTCATTGACAAGATGCTTTCTAATGAGAAATATATGGGGGATGCACTCCTGCAGAAAACTTACACGGTGGACTTTCTATCAAAGAAGAAGGTCATCAACAAAGGGATTGTGCCTCAGTATTATATCGAGGGGAACCATGAAGCCATTATTCCCAAAGAACTGTTTTATAAGGTACAGGAAGAAAAGGCGCGCCGGGCGAACATCTATCGGCCGGCAAAGAAAAAAGGAGCGACCGTAAAGAGTAAATACAGTTCTAAATATGTGCTGTCAGATATCATGTACTGCAAGGAATGCGGGCAGCCTTACCGCAGGCAGGTCTGGGTAAGAAACGGAAATAAGAAGCCGGTGTGGCGCTGTGACAGCCGTCTGAAGCAGGGAGCCAAGCAGTGCAGACATTCCCCCACTCTGGAGGAACGGACGCTCCACGGGGCGATTATACAGGCCATCAACAGTGTCATTGAGGATGACGGGGAGTTCGTGGAAGCCTTCCGGGAGAATGTCATCCGGATTTTTGGAAGCTATGCAAAGGACGTAGAGCCGACCGAGTATGATGAAGAGATCGAACGGCTCCAGAAGGAAATGCTGCTGTTGATTGAGAGGAGCGCCAGAGAAGAGTGTGTGGATGATGAGTTCGACCGGGCTTATCAGGAGATTACGAATCAGATCAAGGTGCTGAAAAAGAAACGGTTGAAAGCACTGAAGGAAAAGCAGCTGGCGGAAGCTTATGAGGAACGAGAAGCCGGATTGGATGGCTATGTGAACAAGGTCAGCTACTTAAAGCGGGAATTTGACGATGAACTGGTCCGAAGCCTGTTGGAAAGAATAGCGGTGGTAAGTGAGGACAAAATAGAAATCCAATTCCGGTCCGGGATTGTGATGACACAGAGAATCGACTACTACGATTAAAGCGGACGGTATGGAGAAAGAAACAGACCGCCAGTTTCTACAGAAAATGGTAAAGTCCTCAGAATTGAGGATTTTATCGTTTGCTAAGAATAAAAAAATGAGGGAACTAACATAGCGTTATTCATTGACGCATCCCAAATCGTTATGTTAAGATAAAAGAGAAAAGTAGTAGCCCTATATAGCTTTACAGTATGGCATTCATTTATAGGTGAGGTAGGGAGCACATCATTAATGGAGCATAAAATAGTCAGAATTTCTTGAAAGCATCAGGTTACTATTCCACGAAATTATTATGAGAAACTTGGATTTACTGATACGGCAGAATGTATTCTTCAGAATGATGGTATTTTTATTCGCCCTGTTTGTAGGGGAGAGAATGAATTTACAGAGCAAGGTCCTATGTAATTTAAACGTGAAAAGAATTCAGTAACAGACCTAATGGAAGAATTTTGGGAAAAGAACAAAGGAATACGTCCATCTGTCGAATTTTAAGTGTAGAGGTAGAGCTTATTAAAATTTGGGCTTTGATAGAATTGATTTATGAAGAAGAGTATGAATAGGTGTATGTACGATGGTATAGGCAGTATTGAGATTCAATAATTTGATGGGTACGAGGGAGATGTTCTATGAGCATATATTTATGGACTGAGGATAGAGAAGAAAAATCAGGCTATACATTTTGGAAAACTATGATGGGTTGCCTATATCCTCAGATTGTTGTAGAAAGTAAGAAAAACAATATAGGTCTATTAAAAGCAGTAAGACAGTTAATGAAGTCTGATTTATCAGATAATAAATATATTATTGCAATGGATGAATCTTTTGACAATGATCAGGTAGTACGAGAAATGAGAGCATTAAAACGGGTGATAAGTGGGAATAATAATATTTATGTATTACGACTTATTTCATTCGAATATATCTTACTCTCATTTACTGAATTATTGAATTGGATTTACGCAGATGAAGATGAATTTCGTACAAAAAGAAATGTAGAAATTAAAGCTCGTAAAGCGTTGTTGGATGCGATTGAGCAGAATATCGATTATAAATCATTGCCAGAGTTAAAAAATTTCTCAGCTGACATTAATGATTATAATATAGAGCAGATTATTTCAAAATTATTATTTAAGCTCACAAGAAATACAGGATTTGAGGTGTCGAAAGGCGTATTGGGTGAATGCTGGAGAAAAGATTGCTGTGAATACTCGACAAGAAGTTCAGATGATTTATGTGGTTTGGATCTTGAAAGGTTGACTTTGATGGAGAAAGCAAAGACAATTTATCAGTGTTCAATCTTAAAATCTGAATTTGAGAGATTACAAATCGGGGGTATATAAAGGATGATAACAATTTTTAAAAATAAAATGGATATGGACAGTTCCACCGAGTTGGTAGAATTTAATGATTTATTTTTTAACACAGTTACATCGCTCAAGCTAGAACCTGAGCTTGCTAAGAAAATCATTCAGGAAATCGATGATTCCGAGCTTGTAAGCAAGTTCCAAATAAAATCAAAATTTAACGGAGAATTACTTAATATAGATAAGTTGTCGACTGGGTGTAAGACGGCTTTGAATATTTATTTTAATCCAGAAAAGATTTTTTCAATTAAAGAATGTGGAGATAATGCATTACAAATAATTTATGGATTTGAAAGTGGTATGGTTTTTAGCGACTATCCGATTATCCCATTTGATTTCGATAAAGTGACAGTAAGGCAAAAAGGGGGGCTTCGGGAAATTTCAGATTATCTTGATTTGAAGGAATGGTGGGAACATGAATAGTAAACCAATTGTTGCCAATAAGCTATATGCTGTTCATACTTCTTATGTTGTTGATTTTACTCTAACCAACAATATTATATTAATTATGGGAGATTCAGGAACTGGAAAGTCTGTTATATTTTCAATTCTGCAGGAAGCAGCGTCAAGTGATGATAGAATTGTCCCTATTTCTTATATGGATAAAAATAAAGATATTGAACGTCAGATCCGGGTACAGTCGGGAAAGATAATCCTAGTCGATAACGCGGACGTGTTATTGACAGATGAATTACGAAAATATATAGCTTTTGATTCCAAAAATCAATATATTATTTTAGGTCATAATCTCCAGAGAAAATCTATTTGAGTTAAATACAATTCAAAAAGATGAAATGACTATATTTAAACTGAAAGAATATTTATAAACATATCTATTATTATGATATCCGTTGCTGATATGCTCCCTTTTAGGTAGACAAGTGAAATAATAAAAACTTGTTACCTAAAAGGGGGTATTTTATTGGGAAAAAAATCGAAACATATTGCTGAAGAAAAAATACGTGCTATAAAAGAATATTTGGAAGGCAATAGCAGCATGGGCTCCATTGCAAAGCAACTCGGTATTAACAAAGAATCATTCAGGCAATGGGTAGCTAACTATGAGTCGATGGGAACAGAGGCATTTTTTGCGGAACAAAACAAACATTATTCTAAAGCAGAAAAGGAACAGGCAATCACCTCATATTTAGCGAGTGAAGGTTCGTTTATGGATATCTGTAAAAAATATAAAATCCATTCAACTGCCCAACTCAAAACGTGGGTTAAGAAGTATAATGGTCATGAGAAGCTAAATGCTTCCGGAACTGGAGGTATAGCCATCATGACAAAAGGAAGAAAAACAACATTTGAGGAACGAGTGGAAATCGCTTCCTATTGCATTTCCCTTGGTCATAATTATGCAGAAACAGCCGAAAAGTTTAAAGTTTCTTATCAGCAGGCCCGAAACTATACAGTTAAATATGAGAAACATGGGATAGGTGATTTATTTTTACAGAAGACCTATACCATTGATTATTTAACAAAATAGAAAGTGAAAAGTAGTGAGATTGTCTCCAAATGTTTTGTCGCTGAGAACCATCCACCTGGTATTGAAAGAGCGCTGTTTTTAAGAGTACACGAGGAAGGATCAAGGAGGTCCTATTTAATGAGAGAGCATAGAGGCAAGGCAAAGTATTGAAGGGGCTTTCGCTATCTGTTGATCAGAAAAATTATGTGTAGCAATGGTGGAGAATTTTATCAAAGGCTCACTTAAAGAAGGAAAGATTAAGATAAAACAGTAGGAGGAAGAAAGATGGACCAGATAGATGAACTGAAGCGGATATTCGAAAATAGAACCTGTATGAGCGAGAACCGATTTGTGGGTCGGACTTGTATGGGAAGAATTGATAGGGATTTAATGGGAAAAATCGAGTTTGATCGTTCTCCCATGGATTTTGAATACAGTCGCTTAAAAGTATCTGTGATTGAACGGACAAGAGGAATTGTTGATCAGATGACATTTTTAATGAGCGATGTTATTGGATTAAAAAGAAGCGACAAAAAGCGTGTGATTCCAAGCTTTTCAGTATCTGGAGGCGCAATAACCTGGAACTGTAGAATAACAGAAGATGACCGAAAGAAACTTGCAGAAGCTGTCAATGGATATTTAGAGATGTTCCAGAGTGTGGAGGAAAAGCAGACTCAGGACCAGAATCTAGAAGTAGGAGTTCTTCCAGGTAATATTATTTCCTGATATTTAGGTGGGAATAGGTTGCAGTAATACTGGTTGCAAGGAGAAATGTAAATGAAAGTATTAGTAAAACGAGAAAACTGGGATGGCGGAATTTGGTTGAATCTGCCAGTTACAGAGGAAGAGGCTAAGCAGATGTATGAGCAGCTCAAACAGATTCATCCATCAGCGATGGTGCCATTTATCGGAGATGTCACAGAAACGGGATCAATTACTAATCTTAAGAAATGTTTGCAAGGGGAACTTGTGTTTTCAGAAGGGCATCTTGAATTGTTCAATTCCCTCGCAGAAAGGATTGAAAGATGGAGGGGTGTAGAACGGATTCTGTTTAATGCAGCGCTAGAGATGGAGCGACCGGACACGATAGAAAAGGTCATGGGAGTCACCGGCCATTTGGAAGAGTATGAGTGGAAAAACGATATTACAACCATGTATCAGCTTGGCATGAATAAGTTGAAGGAGATGAAACTTCATCTTCCGTTAGAGTTGGAGAAATATTTTGATTATGAATTATTTGGAAGGCTGAACAAAGCATCAAATGAAGTTATGACAGACTATGGATTGGTACAGAGAAAGAAACTAGAGCCAAATATAACTCAGAGAGAAAACCCAGATGCAGTACGGTTCGGAAGCATGATTTTTGAGGTCCGTGTACCATCCAATGAGAATCATTATGAAAGATACAGGATAGGGCTGCCAATGAAGGAAGCGGATTTGGAGAAAGAAGGGAACAGGCTGGGAATGTCTCATTTGGCAGAGATGACAGATTTTGATGTGTCCAGTAAAATATCATATCTGGATTCGTACCTGCCTCCGCAAAGCACTATTGGGGAATTCAACCAGGTAGCATGGGAGATTTGGAAGCTGGCAGATCGGAAGGAAGTATCGAGGAGAAAACTGTTGGCAATCCTGGAAGCGGAAGCCCCCAGAACAATCAATAAGACATGTTGGGCAATCCGGGGATATTCAGACTATGAGATATTGCCAGAAGATATCATAAAACCAGATGACTATGCGCATTATTTATTAAATCTTCATCATATAGAAATCCCAAAGGAATTGGAGCCTTGCGTCCGGTTCCAGGATTATGGATTAAAAATGTTAAATGGAGCAGGCCCTTATCGGACTTCGTATGGACCTGTAATTAATAAACTGCATGCGTTACAGCAGCCAGATGGAGAGATTAGAAAATACTGTCTATATAATTCGCTGGCTTTAGCCAGTTATTGGTATGAGCGAGAATCCTCCCTTCCGGAGATGCTGACCGGGGAAGAAGCCATATCCTATAAGGAGATTGTAGAACAAAAAATCACAAAGAGTTTATTGAATTATGGTGAACAGGTGTTGGCTGAATCCTTGTATAATGAAGTCTTAAAACGCAGAATCGTTTCCATGGTACCAGGGGTAACAGAGTATGCAGGAGAGCTCTGGGGCATACTGACTGTTACGACTTATGGAGAACTGACGGACAGGGAGACAGAAGGTATCAAGGCGGAATGGCAGACGTTGGCTGAAAGTGGCTGGGGAGGCCAGCTGATGGAAAGTCCCATTCGTTTAGAGCGGGGAGAATTATATGTGGGGTTTTGGGACAGGGATAATAATGAAAATTTGTTTATCAAGACAGAAGAGGAATTTAAGCAGGGATTTCAGTCCGGGCCGGAGCTTGGATAATTGTTGTCAGATGTAAATAGGTGGTGGTGGAAAAATGGAAATGTGGGGATCCAACAAGGAGGTAGTTCAGTAATATAAAAGATGGTTGGCACCTGTGTGTTGCTTTAGATAAAAATGGATGTTATAGTAAATACAGGTCGGGATAGAGGGAATATAAATTGAGAGCGGATATCAAGATTTTAAATGATAGTAGATTTAAAGAATGGATTTTAGTTAAAAAAGTTCGTCAAAGTCAATTAAAAGCGGTTGTTAGAGTGAATAAGGAAATGCTGCGTTTGTATTGGGATTTAGGAGAAGATATCGTTAAAAAGGAAGCAGAAGCCGTTTGGTGGACCGGGATTTATGACACAATGAGTCGATCCCTTAAAGATGCATTTCCTTCTCTGTTAGGATTTTCAGTAACTAATTTAAAATATATGAAACGTTTCTACTTATTTTATTCAGATGTTTTATTAAATCATCAACAGCCTACTGACGATTTAGAGGTGTTGTATTCAGTTCCATAGAAGATATCGTTGCAGAATATTCTTTGAATCAAGCAACCAGTCAATTGGCATTTCTGAATATAACCTTTCAAGCGTTCTGCCGAGGGAATATGAAAAAACTTTGCCAACGATTGAGGATATTGAAAAATCCTTAAAATCGCTGACGGCTGATGAAAGTTAACAGAAAGTTTTTAATCAGGTTCCCATCTCGGCGTACTACTTTTATTAAATAGGGATGCCATATTAGGAAATAGTAGAAAACAGGTTACCAGGAGGAAAATTAATGAGAGATAAAGAAATTCCATATGGATATCAAATGATGGATGGTAGATTGATAGAGAAATCTGCGGAGAGTAATGTTATAAAATATATTTTTCAGAAGACCAACAGCTATACAGAAAATCCACCAATTTGGGGAGAGATGGTTATAGAAGGTGATAAGATTTATCTTGGAGACGATCCAAAGTGTTCTGCCTATCAGTTTGCAATCCTTTATCTGACGAGAGAGTTGAATATAGCCTCTGAGCTGTTAAGCCAGTGTGGTGATCCCCAGATGGAGCTGAGTCAAATTCTGGTGGATGAGGGATATAGGGCGGCTATCCGTGGAAAGATTGTTGGTGATGGTTTGGACGCTCTTTTACTGAGCAGAGAACTGGATTGACAGGGTATAATGGTTTCTGATGCTTATGAAGAGATCCACACCCGAAAGGCGGTAGAGTCCGGCCAGAATGGGAGGATAGAAAAAAGAGAGATTATTACGCCAGAGGAGTTTGCGGCAGTTCAGGCAATCATAATGAAATAAAGATACCAAATAATTTTAACGAAGAAATGGTATTGACAAAAATTTGGTTTGCAGAAAATAAAAGAAAACGGGCCGATGGAGACAACATTTGGCACGCTGAACTGTAAGGAACATGCGATACAGGAGCTGGGTTCGTCTGTTCAGGAAGTCCGTCTGTAGAATTTATTGGCTGTAACTGCCTATTGGAATGAGATCGACTCCTTTGTGCCGGAACTATTAAACGGGGAGGATCTTCTATCGTATGAAAGCATGATCCGGGAAAGGATCCAGGCCAGCTTAAAAGGCTATTCCGAGAAGGAGCTGGCGGAATATCTATATTTTGAACTGCTTAAAAACGGGTTGTGTCCATGATGCTAGATGTAGAAACACATACCGGCAGCCTTTGAGAGGGGCTTACAGTACGAACTCACAAGGAACTAAATGACCGGGAATTGGTGGCTGTGATGGAAGAATGGAAGGCGATGGTAGATAGCAGCTGGGGAAAAGCCCTGACTACAATAAGCAAAAATTTACTCCGTATCAAAGAATAAAGATTTGTACAGATTTATAAGATCATCAAGAATAGTCGTACATAATGAAAGTGGCCTGCAGGGGGGATGTTCTAACTTGCTTGGCCATTTTTGTTAACTAAAAGTTAGAGGGGTGTTATGGCAAGGCGTTAATCAGTGAGCGTTTGTTGTCTTAATAGCCCTTATTTTTTACGTTTTTATATAATGAGGATATTTATAATGGTGGCATGGAGGAGGGAAAAAGAAGCACCATAAGGCTCACCGGCTAAATTGTAAAGTTAGAGATAGAGAGGAAATACAATGAATTTTTTAAGAGCAGAATTGAAGAAAATACTCAGTATGACCGAATACTGTGAGGAGGCGGTATATGTTGGAAACTGCGGCTATGTGAGGGTAAACGAGGACGTCCGAATGCGCCTGGAGTTCTCCAAATCTTCTACTGGAACATATGACGGAATCGTTATGACAATGCTTAACCGAAAGGAGGGTACGATTGATATCAATACCTTGAAGTTTAGGGATATCTGGGGCGAGAAAACCGTTGTCAAGCATAACTTTAGGGAGGAGGGGATTATTCCACACATTTGGGAAAACGAAGAGAAAGCGTGGTATGTCTATAAGCCGAATCAGAAGGAGTATCAGATGTTAGCGGATGAAACCAACCAATATATTAGACTGTTTCAGGAGGCAGAAATAACTCAGGGACCGCAAATGAATATGTGAATCCGAGAACCTGATGAGATTGTGTTGCAGAAGAGATGGTGGTGTTCACTGTATAAGTAGAGAGAAGATTGCTATAAAGGGAAGGTGCTGATGGGAATCGGTGTCTTTTTTTCAGAGAAGGGAGGTGAGGAAGTATTTAAGGACAACTATGTGATAAAATAGGTGGCCACCTAAGGGATATTAGTTGAAACTGGTATCCTTTTTCTCTTGCAGGAGAACAAAAAAGAAGGAGGCAGAGTTCCGGCCGGGAAAAGATATCTGACTCTTTTCTGAATGGATTTAGAGAAAAAGGCAATCGAAAGAGTAAAAACTGCGTCCGAAATGTCCCTTCGCCTCTATGGCAGTCCACTGGTGGTAACCGATAGTGGAGGGAAAGACAGCACTGTGTGCCGGGAAATTGTGAGGAGGGCAGGAATTCCTTATGAAGTCCAGCACAATCTTACCACTGCTGATGCCCCTCAAACCATCTACTATGTTCGTGAGATATTCAAACAGCTGGAACTAGCAGGTGTTCCCTGCAGTGTAAATTATCCAATTTACAAAGGACAGCGGGTTACAATGTGGACACTAATCCCGATGAAGAAGTTTCCCCCTACAAGGCTGCAGCGGTATTGTTGTCAAATCTGTAAGGAAGACTCCTGCCGGGATCGGTTTATAACAACCGGAGTCCGTTGGGCTGAGAGCACGAAGAGAAAAAACAACCGAGGAGTGTTTGAAAATTTTACGAGAGATCTGAATAAGAAAATCATCATGAATAATGATAACGATGAGAAGCGGATGCTATTTGAAAGCTGCACTCTTAAAGGAAAACGGATCTGAAATCCGATTGTGGACTGGCAAGACCGGGATGTGTGGGAATACATCCACTGTGAACATTTGTTGGTAAATCCACTTTATGATATGGGTTTTCACCGGGTCGGCTGCCTGGGGTGTCCGATGGCAGGGAAGAACCGCTGGACTGAATTCCGCCTTTTTCCAACTTATGAGCGGGCATATATCCGGGCGTTCGGTAAAATGCTGGAGGCCATTCATGCGAGCGGTGTAAAAACAAAGTGGAAAACAGCAGGTGATGTATTTTCGTGGTGGATGGAGGAGGATATAATTGAAGGGCAGATTAGTTTATTTGATTTACCGGAGTGGCAAGGAAAAAATGAAACATAACAGAGATGAATAGGATCTGTGGCGCTAAGCCATCGGAGTGAAGGCAATTCGATCGAATGGCCAGACTCCGGTGGATACATAGTACCATCCGTTTGGTATATGAAACTATGACTTCTAGAGAAATCTGGAAACTCATTTTTTTAAAGATGCAGAATGTGTTTTAAAAGCAGAACGGAAAAATTGAACTATTATCAAAACAGCAGGAGGAGTATCATGGAGATAACAACAAATGAGTTACGCCGGATGAAAAACAAGGATGGACTGATTTTGCAAGGGTGCGGAGGTGATAGGCAGGAGTGGGTGGATGGAATCAACGAACTATTGACACAGGAAGGTATCTTACTGGATGGAACAAAATTTGGAAACGTGAAGTCATTTTGCCATGAGGGATTAACTAACCTGCTGTTTCCGTTTGAGGATGTAAAACTCAATATCGGAAAGCTGGCGATATGGAGGCTGTGTAGTTATGAGACTTTTGGCGGTACATGGCTGTCTGATTATGTTCCAAACAAGTTTGGCAGTTTTCTTGCCGAAGAGCCTGCACAAAAAGCTGAGGGGAATCGGCAGGTAGAGCTTTGTCAGGATACTCTTGTTCAGGAGAATGAGGGGCTAGAATTAGGTGGTATATCTATAGGATAGTAGGAGTAAGACCATATCAATAAAAAACCATACTGGAGCATGACAACGATGACCGTGTTCCGGTGGATACATGGTAACTAACCGTCTGGTGTATAAAATTATGTGGTCATATAAAAACGAACAAATGTTCCTGTGGGGCTTGCGCTAGAGAGGCAGGTCCGATATAATAGAAAGACAAGGAGGCGGAGAGATGATTCGATTATTTGAATTTCGGGATTTAGACAAGATAATGGACATATGGCTGCAGGGAAATCTGGAAGCCCATTCTTTTATAGATGCAGAGTATTGGAAGAAGAATTTCGATTCCGTAAAATCGGTGC
>ENA-OPSX01000444-OPSX01000444.1-human-gut-metagenome-genome-assembly--contig:-NODE-444-length-25432-cov-4.169405_pt1 | contig 25432 bp, 23 predicted proteins | sample MGYA00241462_ERZ501916 | MGnify/ENA primary metagenome ERZ501916 (study PRJEB25962, sample SAMEA2042113) | human gut metagenome | biome: human gut; feature: human-associated habitat; material: faeces...
GGCAGCAATTGATGATTTTCTACTAATGTCAAAATGAACTGTCGTTCCCGGCAATATGGTAAGCCCCCTAAGAGGTATAACCGGTATTTTAAAAGTATTTTCTGACATATTTTCTCCTTGATACCTATGCGTTTTTTCCGCTTTTTTTCTTTGTTTTAGGTTTAGTTCCTGAAGGTGCGTACTTTATTTCTGCATCTGCTAATCCATTTACAACATCCTCGTTGACTATACATTCTTCAATGGTGTCATCAGATGGTGTTTCATACATTATATCCATTACCGCATCTTCCATAATGGCTCTAAGTCCTCTTGCTCCTGTCTTTCTTTCCACTGCAAGCATGTATTGCCTCATCTGTAAATGTAAGCTTAACTCCATCTAATTCAAATAATTTCTTATACTGCTTTACCAATGCATTCTTTGGCTCTGTAAGTATTCTCTCTAATGCCTTTTCATCTAAGAAATCCAATGAAACCGTAACAGGAACTCGTCCTATAAATTCCGGAATAATTCCAAATTTAGTTAAATCTTCCGGCATAACCTGCTTGAATAATTCATCTGTCTTGTGGTCATTTTTTTCACGAACCGGTGAATTAAATCCAATTGCACTTTTATCTAATCTCTTTTCTATAATCTTATCTAATCCGTCAAAAGCTCCACCACAAATAAATAAAATATTTGTAGTATTAATAGGTATAAGTTCCTGCTGAGGATGTTTTCTTCCACCCTGTGGTGGCACGCTGGCATCTGTTCCCTCTAATATTTTAAGTAATGCCTGCTGTACACCTTCACCTGAAACATCTCTTGTGACAGAAACATTTTCTGATTTTTTTGTAATTTTATCTATTTCATCAATATATATAATTCCATGCTCAGCCTTTTCAATATCATAATCAGCTGCCTGAATTAATTTAAGCAAAATATTTTCAACATCTTCACCAACATATCCTGCTTCTGTAAGAGCAGTCGCATCTGCGATCGCAAATGGTACATTTAACATCTTTGCTAATGTCTGGGCTAATAATGTTTTTCCTGAACCTGTTGGTCCAAGCATTAAAATATTACTCTTCTGCAATTCTACATCAGAGTCTCCACCCATTAAAATTCTTTTGTAATGATTATATACAGCTACGGAAAGTACTTTCTTTGCTTCATCCTGTCCAATAACATACTGGTCTAGAAATTCTTTGATCTCTTTTGGCTTACGTAAATTGATCTCTCCGTCATTCTCTGCATACTGTTCAAATTCTTCTTCAATAATCTCAGAACAAATGTCAATACATTCATCACAAATATAAACATTCTTACCCTTTGGTCCCGCGATCAGTTTGCGGACTTGGTCCTGTGTCTTATTGCAAAAAGAACATCTTAATACTTTTTTTTCGTCATTATAACCTGCCACCAGATCACCCCACTATTCTATCACTATCTATTTTCCATAACCTTATCGATCAGGCCGTATTCCAGTGCTTCCTGTGCAGTGAGCCAGTTATCACGTTCTGTATCCTTGACGATTGTCTCGTATGGCTGTCCTGTATTCTCGCTTAAGATCGTGTTTAATTTCTTCTTTGTTCTAAGAATATGTTCTGCTGCGATCTCAATCTCTGTTGCCTGTCCCTGTGCTCCTCCAGATGGCTGATGGATCATGATCTCAGCATTCGGTAAAGCCAGACGTTTTCCTTTTGTTCCACCAGATAACAGGAACGCTCCCATGCTGGCAGCCATTCCCATACACATTGTGGATACGTCACACTTCACATACTGCATCGTATCATAGATTGCCATTCCGGCGGTTACAGAACCGCCAGGGCTATTGATATATAAATTGATGTCTTTATCTGGATCTTCTGATTCTAAGAATAATAACTGAGAAACCACAAGTCCTGCTGTGACATCATTCACTTCTTCTCCTAAGAAAATGATTCTTTCTTTCAGCAGTCTGGAGTAAATATCATAAGATCTTTCTCCTCTGCTTGTTTGTTCAATGACATAAGGTACTAAACTCATCCTTGCATCCTCCTAATGATAGTTAAGGCAGTTTATTTATGTCTGTCAAATAGAACATAAAGTTATAAAATGCCTTGCTTATTTTGCTTCACCTACAAGGAAATCTACAGCTTTCTGTACTGCGATGTCATCCATCATCTGGTCTTTCTGAGCTCCCTGAATGATCTTTTCAAGCTGCTCTGTTTCCATCTGATACATTCCTGCCATCTTTTCCAGTTCTGCTTTGAAGTCTTCCTCGCTTGCTGTGATATCTTCTGCTTTCGCGATTGCTTCTAATACCAGACGTGTTTCGATTCTCTTAACTGCCTGTGGTTTTAAGTCATCTGCGAATTTCTGTGCATCCATTCCAGAGAACATTAAATACTGTTCCATAGAAAGTCCCTGATAGCTTAATCTCTGAGCAAATTCATCTGTCATCTGCTGAACCTGTTCTTCAATCATAGCTTCTGGAATATCCATTGTAGCTGCTTCTACAGCTGCATCTACGATCTTGTTTTCTCTTTCAGTATTAGCTGCTTCTTTCTTTCTATCGCGGATCTTTTCTTTAATATCTGCTTTGTAATCTTCTAATGTTTCAAATTCAGATACTTCTGCTGCGAATTCATCATCTAATTCTGGAAGTTCTTTTTCTTTGATTGCTTTTACTGTTACTGTAAATACAGCATCTTTTCCTGCAAGATCAGGTGCATGATATTCTTCTGGGAATGTCACGTTGATATCTGCTGTTTCGTTTAAATTCTTTCCTACTAACTGTTCTTCAAATCCTGGGATGAATGCTCCAGATCCGATAACTAATGTCTGATCTTCAGCTGTTCCACCTTCGAATTTCACTCCATCAACAGATCCAGAGTAATCAATTGTTAAGATATCGCCGTCTTTTACTGCACGATCTTCAATTGTGATCTCTCTTGCGTTCTGTTCCTGAACTTTCTTTAATTCTTCTTCGATTTCGTCTTTTTTCACTGTAACTCTTGTTTTAGGTACTTCAATTCCTTTGTAGTCTCCTAAAGTTACTTCTGGTTTTAATGCAAATGTTGCTGTGAAGATAAAGTCTTTACCTTTCTCTAACTGAGTAACATCGATTTCTGGTCTTGAAACGATCTCTAAATCTGTATCTTTCATAGCTTCTGCATAAGCGTCTGGAATTAAGATGTTTGCTGCATCTTCATAGAAGATTTCAACTCCGTATTCTTTTGCGATCAACTGGAAAGGTACTTTTCCTTTACGGAATCCAGGTACATTAAACTGTCCTTTTTTCTTGTTGAAAGCCTGTTTGATAGCGTCATCTAATTTCGCTGCTTCAACTTCAATTGTTACCTTTGCCATATTATGTTCTAAGTTTTCCACTTGCAAACTCATCTGTATAGATCCTCCTAAAAATTATTATCTTTTTTGTAATTTCACAAACATTCACCTATTATAGCATAAGATTTGCGCGTTATACAAGCATCTTTGCGTTATTTTTCACTTTTTTCTTGATAAACATACTCATTTGAACTGCTTAGTACCCTTAGAGCCTTGCTGACGATACTCACTTTAAACGTATCCCCATCTTTGAGATCTTTCTTCGATACCTCCAAAAGATGTTCATTATGGTAGGTTGTATTGATCTTTACATCGCCATTAAATACCTGACAGAAATTCGTAAAATTGTTTCCTACGATAAAGATGCTGTCCTTTGTCTCATATACCTTCGTCACCGTAAGCGGCCGGATTCCAAATTGAAGATCCGTTGCCTTAAATGGATTCTCCTGATTCCATACATACTGTTTTCCGTACAACATATCATACTGAAGCTCTTTCATGTCTTTCTGATAATTTTTTGTACCTTTTCTTGTCTGGTGAAAACTGTTCATTAGTCCTGTATGAATATTACACTTATTCAGAACTTCTGATCCAAGATCATACGCCTCGATCGTTCCGTCCTTCTTCTTCAATCCAATATTATCCCACATAAAATAACTTGTCTGATATTTATTTCCATATGTCAGATCTTCATCTTCGATCTCCAAACTTGGAAGATGATCTCCATACATACAAAGAATCGTTGGTTCTCCACGCTGTTGTAATGCTTTAACCAGTTCCCCGACAAATTGATCCATCTGATAAACCTGATTGACATAATAAGTATATTTATTCTTCAGTGCTTCATCCTCAATTCCTTCAACTGTGATCTCTGGATTCTCGATGATCTGTGTTGTTGGATAATCTCCATGTCCCTGTACAGAAATACAATAAACATAATCCTGTCCCTTCGTAGAATCTAGACTATCCATAATACAACCGGTCAGAATCTGATCTTTTGCCCATCCATTTTCTGTCCATTTCTTGATGTTCATACTCTCTTTTGTTGTAAATGTATCAAAACCAAGCTGTGAGAATACCAGATCTCGATCATAAAATGCCGCACTGTTATCATGGATCGCGTGTGCCTTATATCCGTAATTCTTCAATACCGTCGCCATGCTCTCTGTCGTTGTATTCTGAAGCACTGTTTTATATGGATATTCTGCTGCTCCAAAATGGTCCAGATTCATTCCTGTGATCAGTTCAAACTCAGAGTTTGCTGTTCCTGCCCCATAAGACGGCATAGAAAGCTGTCCAGAGGAATACCCTTTCATATACTTATGGAAATTTGGTAATGGATCTTTGTTAAACTTAACTCCTTTGACCTGCGTAATATCAAAATGTGATTCCAACTGTACAAAGATGATATTTGGTTTCTTTACCTTTTCTTTCTTCATCTTTGCAACCTTCTTCTGTGTTCGTTTCTCAATCTTTTTGATCTTCTTTTCTGAATAATCTGATGGTTTATCAATTCCATTCTTCAAGGCTGTAATACTGAAACAATACGGTGTTCCATAATCACTGAATGCAATTCGGATATTATGGATCTGATCTACCAACATTCCACTCTTAAATCCATAAGAAGTAACTCCCGAAAATACTGCTATGATCACTATAACTTTTATAAATCCGCTCTTGCGGTTTAAGTGTTCTTCTATTGGAAGATACATATAAGCCACTACTAACAATACCAATGCGATCAGTAACAATGCTCCCATTGCTCCAATCTCAAGTGGCGAGAAGTAATTATTCATAACTGGCAATACAGACTTCATCAACGTAATATCTACATACGTAAATGGAGTATTTCTTGAACTGAGCATCATAAAATTTACGATTCCAACGATACTCCATAGCAGTGTTACTATTATATAGGAAAATAGTCGTCTCTTAGTAATCAGTGTCACAGAGTATGTTACAAAAATAATAAAGATGCTATATAAAAACATCTTACTTCTCTGATCCACAAATCCCACAGCACTAAGATCAAATGTCTGACGTCCCAAAACTTCCAATACAAACGCAAGCACAACTGACAATGCAAAATTACATATCAATGGATGTTTTCGAAGCTTCTTTACGATCGTATTCCCGATATTCTTAAAAAAAGTTTTCATGCTTTTCTCCTTTGCTCTTTTTCGCTATCATAGTATTATATCATTCAAAACAGAAAGTATCTAGTTATAACTTCTTAAATCTTTATTAAATCTTTTCCTGTCTATCTTTGATTATCAACGCCTATTTACGCCATTTCTTCTATATTATGCTACCGTCTTTGTTCATCATGTTTTATAGAAAGTGGTACAAAAAGTGGTACACTAAACCCGTTACAAAGTAAAAAAAGAACCGCTGAATAATCAACGGTTAAAATAGGTTGGCTATCTTCTGCAGCTCTTTTGCTTTGGTATCTGGCAGTACATGGGCGTATAAATCCATTGTCATTGATAACGTACTGTGTCCTAAAATTCCTTTTAATACCTGCGGTGGTATTCCATTCTCTATACATCTTGTAGCAAATGTATGACGAAATGTGTGTGGTGTGATCCGTTCAAACTCATGACCATCTTTAATGATCGCACGTTGTATTTTATCTACTTTGGTTTTTAACGAACTTTGGTACATTGGCAGTCCTGATTCTTCCAGAAACACAAGATTTTCAAAGCCTTTGACTGGCTGCCACTTATCCCCCATATACAGCTTTTTTTCCATCTGCTGCCGCCTTACTCTCTTTAGCAGGCGTTCCACATTGCCCAACATCGGTATATCTCTCTTTGATGTTCTGGTCTTTGGTTCGTCTTTACGCCATCCAGTTTCCCCACTGTGGCATAATGTACCCGTTACATGAATCACTTTATTCTTGAAATCTATATCAGTTTCCCAGTCTAAGCCTCTTAATTCTCCACTTCTAAGCCCTGTGGATAGGAATAATTCGCATATATCCGCTATTTCACTATCTTTTGCATATTCCATAAATAACTTCTGTTCTTCCAACGTCATAACTCTTGACTCCTTTTTGTTCTTCATTTTTGGTATCGTTGCCATTGATACGGGATTTTTCTGTATCATCTCATTCTTGTACGCCTGTTGAAACATACTGTGTAAGATCGTTCCTGTTGTCTGAATCGTTGACCTTGATAGATCATGCTTTTTCATTGAATTGTATAACCTCTGAATCATTTCAGGGCGTACCTCTTTTATCTTCCTGCTGCCTAAAGGCTTTTTGATATGCTTTTTATAAATAATCTCATATGTATCAATCGTGTTTTCCTTAACGGTTGGCTTTTTGTATTCGTCTATCCATGTACGAAACCAACTATTGACCGTTACAACGGACTCTTTGCAGTAGATCCCGTTCTTGATCTCGTATTTCATCTTTTCCAGTTTGTCGGCACATTTCTTCATGTCCTGATCAGTAACGTTGTACCTGATTCCCTGATATTGAAAACGACCTACATACAAGCCATCTTTTCGCTGTGTTACTCCATTGGGTAGCTTTGCCATACTAATTCCCCCTTGTACAAAAAAGGCAGCAGGTTTTTATGTCTGCCGCCTGTTGCTTTTAGGCTGAATTGTGGTATAATCTAATCAGCCTATTCTTTGTTAATAGGTTCTTGTGTTAGCCCTGTAGCTCATTTGCCTGTGAGTGCAGGGCCTTTTTATTTTCTATTGCTATTTCTTTGATCCATGAAAGCGTTTCAAATGCTAATCCATATTCCCTAGTGTTACAGCTCTTTTTTAATGAATCTAGCGTTTCATTGATAGAACTTTCTATTTCGTCTATTTCAAGCTTTTCAAGTTCAATAAGCAATTCTTTAATCGCTGTAAATAGTGAGTCATTTTCTTTGTTCATTACTTAGCCTTTCTCTGGTTCTTGTGTTAACCCTATGCATTCATTCCCGTAACGGAAAATCTCATTGTTTCCTGTTTCTTCTGGTAGCTTTTATAAAGTTCCTCATGATCCGCTCTGAATCTCTTAGAATCAAAACGATTAGATATGATCTTCTTGCATCTAACGATAAAGTTGCCTGCCTTTACCTGATCAATGCCTTTCTTCTGCATATCTTTCTTGATCTCGTCCTTTAGTTTTTCTCTCTCGGCTTCAATCTCTGCCTGCTGCCTGTCCAGTTCCTGAAGCCTGCGGATTCTGTTTTGTATTGCTCTTTCTCCCATAGCTTGCACTTCCTTTCTTTGTGGTCCTTGTATTAGTTCGGCAACCCCTGAATCATCTTCTTGACTATTGCGAATCCTCTTGGTAGCTCACAAGGATATGGTTTCAGGTATCGAGTGCTTTCCTCGGTTGCCTTTCCTTTACTGTAATTACATTGTACACTTTTTCGTGTCTTTTGTCAACACTTTTATGTTATCTTTTGTAAATATTTTAATTGCTTTGTACACTTATTTGTGTTATTCTATGAATAGGAAGGTGGTGTATTTATGCCTCTAACATTTGCCGAAAAAGTAAAAATTATATGTAACCGAAAGAACATAACTATTAAGGATCTGGCTGAATCTCTTGGAACAACTCGCCAAAATCTTACCAACAAACTAAGCCGTGACAACTTTCCTGAAAAGGAAATGGTCAAAATTTGTAAGGCTCTGGATTGCTCATACAATAGCATTATCACAATGAATGATACAGACGAGCAAATATAACCCCGTTACAATCAAATGATCAGGGATGCACCTTATACTTTTGTGTGCGTCCTTTTTTGGTGCATATTATTCTGTCCTTAACGTTTCTTAACATTTTCCCGTGTTCCCTCGGAGTTCAACGCCTCGTGCGTGTATCGTGTTACAAAACTCTCCTGCGTGCGTATCGTGTTCATTAATTGCTTCCAACCTCAACATTTCTCAACATCTTGCTATATATGTTTCATCCATAACATTTCTTAACTTTTTCAGTACAACCGCACCTTAAGCACACTTGTTAAAACTCTAGTTTAGTCTAGTAGCCCCGTACCCAAAGGTACGCCCCTCACTTTCACTCATTTTTGAGTAAAACGTAACTTATTACGGTTTCTTATGATCCTGTATACGTTTTCAACGTTAGCATTTGTTATCATTTTAGAAATACTTTCTTCCACTTCTGAAAAAAACTTTTAGACATTTCTGTCCAAAACTAAGTTAAAATGTGGTAATTTGTAGTAAATCCGAGTATTTCCGAGTATCAACATTCTGAATCTGAGGTTTTATGGGGTAGTTTAGCCGTGTCCAGTTTTGAACCCGCTCAAAATTGAGCACGTTGACGGCAGCAGAATCATTTTTGATCTGATAGCCTGCTGCCTTTATCATTCACACATACCTCTGTAGCCTCACAGAATCGTTTTCTAGCTATTTTATAACATCAGTGCAACATTTCCCTCATGTAGTAGTAAAACGTGCTATATATGTTGTATCCGCTGTACTGCTTATCTATAAACTGTACTTTCAGATCATATCGCTGTTCAAAGCTCTTTAGACTGGCCATATACGCAACGGGCTTGAAATCTGTGTTGTAGTTGTGTCTCATAATGTCGTTGTAGCCTTGCGGATTCTCAACCATTAGATGGATGCTGCAACCGTTATTCCTAGCCTTTAGAAATTCTTTTTCGAACCGATCGCGATTCTTCCCTAGGTTGCCACTCAATTCTTCAAGGCTATTCTTGCGTTCTATTACGATCTCTTTATGAAAATACAGCTCGTTACTAGTCAAACCCTCAACCTTTGGCAGCATAAAACTATAATCTCCAAAATCTAACGCCTGCCTCTTGTATGCAATCCCCTTTTTATCAAAATAGTTTGTGATATGATCATTTACTTTCTCTTTTGTATCAACCAGTATGACCATCTCTTTTGATAGCTTCTTGATCTGATCATGACTAAACTTACATTCTGTGATCATCATTCTTCCCCCTTTCTTCCAGATCCTGAATAATAACCATTAATAGCCTGCTGCACAAATTACTATTTTTGTATTTATCTCTGACCTTTCCACATTCATTTACAAGTTCATCCCAGAACTCATTATTATCCGTTACAAAGAAAAATTTCTTGTATATATTCCATACTTCTTTAAATATGTCAAACTCTGTTTTCATCTCTTCAATTTTCGCCATGATTTCATACCCTTGATTTTTACTTTTTTGTTTTGAAAAATTTCACGTGTTTTTTGATTGATTTTTTAAGGTCCCGAAAACCACGTATTTATGCGGCTTTCAGGGTATATGCAACATATGTATCTTTTTTAGGCGTAAACTATAATAGAAAAATACTATATATAGGGAGTTTACGCCATGAAAAGTTACTTGTGTTGCACCTCTTTATTTTCATATGGATTTACATATAATCCCTTGACTACATTTCTGCAATTTTTCCCATCAATTCTATATTGATTTCTTAGCTTCCCAGATCTTCTAAAATAGTCTGTAAATTTAGACTTCCCGTATGCTTGAAAATTGTTTTTAGTGCACCATTTTTCATACTCTGGATAAAGTTCTTTGATTGTAACGGCTTGTGTAAAATCTTCCGTTAACACTTCACTAATAAATGCCGCTATTTTATCACTATTCATTCGATATGATTCAATCTCTTGATCCATAGACTCCGTTGTCTCTAATCCATCTTTCAAATACTTCTGATAGCCTGCAACACACCAATTAAAGAATCCACTAATATTCTGTTTACGTTTTAATCTACGCTTCAACCCTTTATCCTGTTCATGCTCTTCAAAATGCTTTCTAAATGGAATCACTACAATTCTGCCACTAGTAAATAATGTTTCATCTGTGATGATTGGCAAATGGTTTGTATTGATCAGTGTAATAAACTCTGGCATGAATGACATTTCTTCTTGATAAATCTTTCTAGCTGTGATCATGTCGTTCCCTGTCAACTGTTTAATCAGTGCAGCATCAAACCTCATGTTCTGCGGTGGTTCTGGTGCATTAACAAACCTTGCACCCTTAAGCCTTGCAATATCTCCGTTCGCTGTCCTAGAATCCTTTTTTGATAATGCTAGTGTTTCGGGCTGCATTGTTATGCCGTAGTCCCTGACCATATACAAATATGTTTCTACAATCGTGCTTTTTCCGTTTCTGGTCGTTGCTCCATAGAGTAAGAATAACTTTTCTTCATCTGTGATCCCTGATAATGCCATACCGAAAATCTTTTGAATATATTCAATATTTTCCTTGTTACCCTGTAAGATCGTATTCATAGTTTTTTGGATCTCTGTACTCTTGGCAGCAGGATCATAGTAAACATTGCTGATCTTAGAAATATAATCGTTGGGATCATGTTTTTGTAACACTCCCGTTTCTAAGTTATATGTACCATTCTTACAGTTAAATAATTCTTTATGCTGATCGAATTGTTCTGCTTTCACGGGATATTTAGATCTTGCATCATAGATCATATTTTTTCTTACCTGCTGCCGTCCCATCTTCACAACGTGCTTGTTATATGCTTCCATCTCTTTATAATCTTCAAGCGTTGTGGCATAGATCAATAGAGTATCTTGTAACATTTTCGCTTGCTCTGATACGATCAGACCTGATCTATCTTCTTCCCAGAACTTCCCGTTATAGCAATACCAACAATTTGCCGTACTGTTAAACCTGCATACATCCTTGAACACATCAGCGAACAGATCCCCGTTACCTCGATCATCTTTTGAATAGTTAACTTCTGGCTCTAGCTCTGCAACCTTATCTTTGATCCATTGCGGTATAGCTTTTTTCTTTGCCGGCTTATCTACGTCTTTTTCTTGATTCTGTGGAATATATTCCGTTTCTTCCACTAACTTGTTGAAATCTTCGATCGTGTAGCCGTCTTGGAAGTAATCCGTTACGTCTCCATGCTTCCGATCAGATGTTTTTACTACCTTGATACTGTTAACGATCCCGATCAGATCAGCGATCATTTCATTTGTTAGTTTTTCGCCTGCTTCGTCATTGTCTGGCAGCAGGACCACGTTACAACCAGAAAAATATTTCGTGAAGATTCTTCGCCAATCCCCAGAACTCCCTGCCGTGGTTGCTGCTAGTCCCATCTTTCGCAACGTTTCAACGTCCTTTTCTCCCTCAACATAGTAAATTGTTCGTTTTTGTGCTGCTGCCTCTCTGATCTCTGGCAGATTGTAAAGAGTCTTATGTTTTCCCTTTAATCCATATTGAAACCAGTCTTTTTCCTTGTTGAGAACTCCGTACAGCATTTCTTTCTTGCCGTTCTCATCCTTTTCAAATCTGATCTTGCTGTATAGGTATTTACCGCCCTCGTCCACATAATCATAAATTTCCACGATCTTCTTTTTCTTGCTGTGTTCTAGGCGGTCTTTCCAATCCTGCTTTACCTTTGTAACGTTACTATCGTAAAATAGATCACTCTCACGAAGCCCGACAGCCTCTAGGATTGATTCTGTTTCACATCCTGCATGACAATGCATCAAGATTCCTTTCTTGCCATTAGATACGGTCATACTTGCCGTGTGATCATTATGCACGGGGCATTTGCATTGAAAACTGTTATCCCTAAATCTTGTTACTCCGTCAAAATATGTACTAGCTTCTTTTAAATTCATTCTTTGTCCTTTCTCCTGCTGCCTGTATTTGCCTGATCTGGCAGCAGCCTTATAGATGCTTGTGTTAACCCTGTATCTTTTCTAATCATTTGATTACTCAACGCCTGTCAGCTCATTCAAATATTGATCAATCTTGACTTTGTCCCACAATACACGTTTACCCATTTTGATTTTAGCCCCTGCTTCAATTCCTAGCTTTGTGGCCATGTTTCTTCCTAAATTGGTATAGGCTCGCAGTTCATTAGTGTCCATTAGTCTTGATTCTCCTTTTGCTTGAATATTGTTTCTACTGTTCATGTAGATACCTCACTTTCTTTAATGTGTCGTTATTTGTTACGGCTATATTTCAGCATGTTTTTCTTTTGTTTGCAAATCTATTAATCAACATTATTTTCCAATTTTTGCGTTGTTGAATCTTGAAAATAGTCGTAAGATGCTGTGAGACTGAGATAGAAAAAATATTCAACATTTTGCTGTAACCATGAAATTTTATTATTAATTATTCGCGAATTATGAATTTTATCAATATGTCAAAAATGGAGCCACTTTCTGGACTCCATGCACTTATTTTTATTCAATTTTCCAAAATGGTACAAAAAGTGGTACACTAGCCAACCCATATATACAAAAATCCCCCATTCTATGCCAACATAGAGTGAGGGAACTTCTTAAATCTTTATAAAATACCACGTTCTTATTTGACTTCATAGATATTCCGTGTTAAAATCACTAACGTTAAAAACTTTGGGTTTTGAGTTTTTGACAAAATATGTTCGAAGGGAGTTTTACAGAATTTAAGCGCCATGCACCTTCCTGATACGGAAACAGACCGATAAGTGTCTGATAGGAAGGTTAACGAGGAGGAAAGTGATCGAAAGATTCGGCGGATGCTTTCCCGCAGCTCCAGACTACGTGATATACTGAGTAAACCCATGAGTGATCATGAAACAGAGGCAGTATAATCTGGACAAAACCGCATATGATTTAGAAAAAGAAAACAAAAGATTTATTTGGAAGTTTTTTACATATCTATACTTCCTTTTATTTTCTTTGCGCAATTTTAAGGAGATTTATATTATGTGTGGAATTATTGGATTTACTGGAAATTTACAGGCACCTGGAATTTTAGTTGATGGATTACAGCAGTTAGAATACAGAGGATATGACAGTGCCGGAATCGCAGTAAATAATGGATCAGAAACTAAGATCGTAAAAACAACTGGAAAAGTTGCAACACTTCGTGAGAAAGTTGAAGCTACTGCTGACCTTGCTGGAACATGCGGTATCGGACATACTCGCTGGGCAACTCATGGTGGTGTTACAGAAGTTAACGCACATCCTCATGTATCTGGAAATGTAACTCTGATCCATAACGGAATCATTGAAAACTACAAAGAATTAGCTGCTTCCCTAAAAACAAAAGGATTTACTGCTATTTCTGAAACAGATACCGAAGTTGCAGCAATGCTGATCGACTCTTTATATGATGGAGATCCATTTGCAGCATTAAAAGAAGCTGATAAAGCTTTAGAAGGAGCTTATGGTTTCTGTGTTATGTTCAAAGATCATCCAGGAGAGATCTATTGCATGAGAAATGCAAGTCCATTAGTAGCATCTCATACAGAAGATGGTTCTTTCATCGCTTCTGATATGGTTGCATTATTAAAATATACAAAAGATTATTTCGTAGTACCTGAAGAACATATCGTTGTCATGAAAGCTGACAGTATTACATTATACACAATGGATGGTGGGGTTGAAGAACCTAAGATGCTTCATGTTGACTGGGATACAACAGCTGCCCAGAAAGGCGGATATGATTTCTTTATGCAGAAAGAGATCTATGATCAGCCAGAGGCTCTTCATAATACAATCATGCCTCGTATCCATAATGGTCACGCTGACTTTAGTGCAGATAACATCTCTGATGATATCTTTAAAGGTGTAAACCGTGTGATCGTAACAGCTTGTGGTACTGCATGGCATGCAGGACTGGTTGGAAGACATCTGATCGAAGCTATGATCCGTATTCCTGTAACCGTTGAATTAGCTTCTGAATTCCGTTACATGAATCCGATCTTAGATGAACATACTTTAGTTGTTGTCATCACACAGTCTGGTGAAACAGCTGATTCCCTTGCTGCACTTCGTCTTGCAAATGAACGTGGAGCAAAAACGATCTCTATCGTTAACGTAAAAGGATCAAGTATCGCTCGTGAAAGTGATTATGTATTATATACACATGCAGGTCCAGAGATCGCTGTTGCAAGTACAAAAGCGTTCTCTGTACAGTGTGCAGGTATGTATCTGATTGCATTAAAACTTGCAGAAGTTAACAACTTAATGACAGATGAACAGATGAAAGATTTCTGTGATAAATTTGAACAGGCGATCGGAACTGTTGAAGAAGTCTTAAAGATGGATGATTATATCAAAGGAATCTCAGAAAAGATCAAAGATACATTCTCTGCTTTCTATCTTGGAAGAGGATTAGATTACGGTATTGCTTGTGAAGCCTGCTTAAAATTAAAAGAAATCTCTTATGTAAATGCAGAAGCATACTGTGCCGGAGAATTGAAACATGGAACAATTTCTCTGATTACAGAAGGTGTACCTATTATTGCGATCGCTACACAGGAAAATGTCTTACCAAAATTAATGGCAAACGTTGAAGAAGTAAAAGCTCGTGGTGCTCATGTGATCGTAGTAACAGATAAAGATATGAGTAATTACGAAGGAATCTATGATGATTTGATTCAGGTTCCTGCAACAGACGACCTGTTTGCAACATTTGCTTCTACCGTTGCATTACAGTTACTTGCTTATCATGTCACAGTATTTAGAGGATATGATGTAGACCAGCCAAGAAACCTGGCTAAATCTGTAACTGTAGAGTAGACATTGAGTTGACGTGTTCAACACGCCACAACCTAGATTCACAGAACAAAGAAACTTATATAAAAAGAAGTGATAGAGTTTAAGGCTTCCGCACCAAATTCTATCACTTCTTTTTATTCATATATCATTTAATTTTGATTCAAAAAAACATCTTCTATTATAATTCTACTCTTCCGTATAATATCTGCCCAAAGCATCCGCACCCATGATCGCAGCATACAGATCTTCTGGTTCCACATCAAATGGCATATTCCCCATTGTATCATCTGGTGCACATGCAAGACGTGCCACTTCCATGATCTGCTCTGGTTTCACTTCCTCGATTCCTAATCCTTTTAATGTTACAGGAAGTCCAATTTCACTGCAGAAATCAATCACTTCCATGATCTCATCTTCTCCCGCATCTTCTAATACCAGCTGAACCAGTGTTCCGAATGCCACCTTCTCTCCATGATACATCTTATGTGTTTCTGGAATCGCTGTAAATCCGTTGTGGATCGCATGAGCCCCTGCTAATCCTCCACTCTCAAATCCAATTCCTGATAAATAAGTATTAGCTTCAATAACATTCTCCACAGCTTTTGTACAAATTCCTTCTTTAGCTGCTATCATTGCCTGTACTCCATTTTCCATTAATGTATCATAGCATAATTGAGCAAGATTCATTGCTGCCAATGTACATTTACCTCCAACACAGTTACTTGCATCAGATCTTTTACATGCTCTCGCTTCAAAATATGTCGCTAAAGCATCTCCCATTCCTGAGATCAACAGTCTTACTGGTGCTTTACAGACGATATCGGTATCTACCATGACCATATCTGGGCTTGATGGCAAGAACAGATATTTTTCAAAAACACCTTCATCTGTATAGATAACAGATAATGCACTGCATGGTGCATCCGTAGATGCGATCGTTGGCACGATGATCACTGGTTTCTTTGTATAATAGGCAACCGCTTTTGATGTATCATGAATCTTACCACCGCCAATTCCAATGATCACATCACTTCCTGCTTCTTCCACGATCTTTATAATTCGGTTGATCTCCGTCATACAGCATTCTCCATTGAACACATCATAAACAAGATTGCTGTCTTTATTTCCTTCATTGATCGCCGGTTCTACTCTTTTTCTTCCAGATGCACTCGTCAGAATAAAGAGATTCTTTCCAAATTTATCTGCATAAGAACAAAGATTCTTCATCTCTCCTTTACCTTGAATGTAGCGTGTTGGACTTCCAATAATTGCTGCCATAATATTTCCCTCCATATCAACTCTATTTCTCATCATGATACCATGGTCAAAATACCATTTGATATCAACATCTCGTTATTATTATAACACTCTTTTTATTATATTTAAACATAAATATATTTATATTCATTCTTTTTTTATCTGTTTTTACCCGTAAGTTTATCATTTTTTTATTTCTCACGTTAATATATTGTCAAATTTTCGTTTAGATTTTTTCTATTTTCTTGCCTTTTTTATCATTTTTCCATATACTTATACATACTGAATACAAAATCCGACAAAAGGAGACATTTACAAATGATGATCAAAACTTTATTTTTGCTAAGCTTTCTCTTCTTTATCTACTCATTTATCGGCTGGATCTTAGAAGTGGTACAATCAGCATTTCATCAGAAACGTTTGGTAAACCGTGGTTTTATCAACTCACCGCTTTGTATTTCCTATGGAATCGGAGCTATCGTTATTACGATCAATACGCATCAGATGACCGGCCTATGGATCTTTGCTGCCGCCATGATCGATGCCACAGTCATTGAATGGTTTGGCGGACATTTTATTGAACATTTTTACCATGAACGCTGGTGGGATTATTCCAAAAATAAATGGAATCTTGATGGCTACATCTGCCTGTCCCATTCGGTTTTCTGGGGACTTTTAGGATATATCGGAGTAAAGTTTGTCAATCCACTGCTCTTTAAATTTTATCATCTGATCCCGCCATTTATCCGACATCTTATCATTTTTATCCTTCTTGCAGTCCTGATCATTGATATTTTAGCAACCACGATCGTTGTCTTTGGAAAAAATATCGATAAACGACGTTGGGAATCTGCGGATGCTTATCTTACAAAGATCAGCGTGAAATTGAGTTCGTTGATAACATCTTATGTGGATCGTCGTGTTGAACGTGCTTATCCACAGCGTAAATTAAAACTGCCAACGATCCCAAAGACTGGTGTATTTGCCCAGGGATGCGGTTTTTATAAGGTGTTTTTGTTATTTTCCATCGGTTCTTTGCTTGGAGATATCATTGAAACGATCTTCTGTCGTTTGAAGATGGGCGTCTGGATGAGCAGGAGCAGCCTTGTATGGGGTCCTTTTAGCATTGTGTGGGGATTTGCCTTTGCTGGTGTTACATTGCTTCTATACCGCTATAAAGATCGTTCAGACAGCTTTCTATTTTTAACTGGTACTTTTCTTGGCGGCGCCTATGAATATCTCTGCAGCGTTTTAAGTGAAATCGTCTTTGGAAAGGTTTTCTGGGATTACAGTAAAATGCCTTTTAATTTGAATGGAAGAATCAATCTTCTTTATTGTTTCTTCTGGGGAATTGCAACCGTTGTCTGGTTTAAGAGGATTTATCCTTTCTTATCCAATCTGATCGAGAAACTTCCGATTGCATTTGGAACTGTATTTACATGGATCATTGTCGTTTTCATGGTATTAAATATGTTCATGTCACTATCTGCCTTGATCCGTTATGATCAGCGTGACAAAAAAATACCTGCTTCTAATTTCTTTGAACGATATCTGGATACCCATTATAACGACCAGAAAATGAAACTCATCTATCCTAAAGCAAAGAAAGTGCATTGATCGAGGTACTTTTACAAAAACTTCTGATGTAGAAAAAGGGAATGAAACTAACATTTTGTTGTTTCATTCCCTTTTCTTATCTTTTCTTTAAAATATGATCCTATCCGATCACATCACTCATATCATACATACCTGCTTCTTTTCCTGCAAGATAAAGAGCTGCACTGACTGCTCCCTTTCCAAAAATAGCTCTGCTGTATGCAGTATGTTTTAACTCAATAACTTCATCCTGTCCTGCAAAAATGATCTCATGTTCTCCAACGATCGTTCCACCACGGACTGCTGAGATTCCAATCTCTTTCTTTGGACGCTGTTCTCTTCTCTGGCTTCTGTCATATACGAATTCATATTCGTTATTCAACGGCTCATTGACAGCTTCTGCAAGCGCGATTGCTGTTCCAGATGGTGCATCTAACTTTCTTCTGTGATGTTTCTCCACGATATCAATATCAAATCCTGCATCTGCTAATAACTTTGTCATAGATTTTAATACTTTGAATAATGTGTTAACTCCTAATGACATATTCGCAGAACGAAGAACTGCTGTCTTCTTACTTGCTTCATGAACTCTTTCTAACTGTTCATCGCTTAATCCTGTTGTACATAACACAACTGGAATCTGTCTCTCTACTGCAAAATCCAGTAAGCCATCAACGGCTGGTGCTGCGGAAAAGTCGATGATCGCATCAACTTCTATATCACACGCATTGATATCTGTAAATACAGGATAATCGTTGTGCCCATCATCCACACGGTCAACACCGCATGCCATAACAGCTCCTTCTGTCTCTTCTACGATCTTGCTGATCACCTGTCCCATGACTCCATTGCAGCCATGCATCATAATCTTAACCATCTTTTGTAACTCCTTAAAGAATTCCTGCTTCTTTCATTGACTGAATTAATACCTGTGCGTGATCCTCTTCCATCTCTGTTAATGGACGGCGAACGATATTTTTACAATATCCCATCTCTGCTACTGCACGTTTTGCAGGAATTGGGTTTACTTCGCTAAATAAGTTATGGATCACATCCATGTATTTTAACTGGATATCTAAACTTCCTTTGACGTCCCCTTCTAAGAACTTCATTACCATATCATGAGTTTCTCTTGGTGCTACATTGGATAATACAGAGATGACACCTTTTCCACCTAATGCTAAAAGAGGTACAACCTGATCATCATTTCCTGAATAAATATCTAAGCATCCGTCTGCTAATGCTGCAAGAGTTGCTACCTGACCGATATCTCCGCTTGCTTCTTTGATCGCTACGATATTATCAACACTCTTCGCGATCTTCACTGCTGTAGCTGGCTGGATGTTTGTTCCTGTTCTTCCTGGCACATTGTACATGATGATTGGAATGTCTACAGAATTACCAACTGTTGTATAATATTCTTCCAAACCTTTCTGTGTTGCTTTGTTATAGTATGGTGTTACGACTAACAGTCCGTCTGCTCCTGCTTTCTCTGATCTCTTGGCAAGGTTCAGTGCTTCATCTGTGCAGTTCGCTCCTGCTCCTGCGATAACTGGAACTCTTCCATTGACATGAGAAACACATGCACTGACTACTTCGATCTGCTCATCATGAGACATTGTAGAAGCCTCTCCTGAAGTTCCACAGATAACGATACTGTCTGTTCCGTTATCGATCTGGAAATCAATAAATTTCTCTAACTGATCATAATCCACCGATAAATCTTCTTTGAATGGTGTCACTAATGCAACACCTGCACCTGTAAAAATTGACATTTTTCTTTCCTCCTATCATCCTATGTAGCATCAACATTAAGATTCTTTGATCGTACTGATCTCATATACTGCATCCGCATATGGAATCAATGCTTCTGGAATCTGCCGTCCTGTCATGATGATCGTCTGGTCATCACTACGATTTTCTAACATCTCCACCAGTTCTTCGTTCTTTAATAGTCCAAGGTCCAAAAGTCCAAGCACTTCATCTAAAACGACCATGTCGCACTGTCTTGTATCTATGACTTTATGTGCATATTTTAATCCATTATAAATAAAATGATCTTGTTCTTTCTTCTCTTCTTCATTCAGATCCTCATACAATCTCTCGTACTTTTCAAAACGAAACAACTGTACTTCTGGTTCTAAACGTTTGAAAAAGCTTAATTCTTCGGTCTCCTTTCCTTTCAGGAACTGAACCATAATGATCTGCTTTTCCTGCCCGGCTGCTTTCACACACTGGCCGATCGCACAGGATGTCTTCCCTCTGCCCTGGCCACAGTATATTTCCACTCGTCCTTCCATCTTTTCACCTCAAAGAATCTTCCTTTTGTAGTAATATATTTGGTTTAGGATATTATATCATTTCTGATACTATAAATACAACTATTCTTCATCCTTTTCATGAAACTCCAGTTTGTTTACTGATACCTCATATGCAACTCGTCTGATCAGTTCATTTTCTGAAACTCTTTTCTGATATTCTCTGCTTTGAATTCTTGAACCGATTTCAAGATTCCCTGCAAATCTCGCATTCCTTCCCCAGCAGATGCATGGTATGTAGTCGGATTTGCCATAGGAACGGTTCACTGCAAGCAAGATGTCACAAATCTCTCTTCCCAGCGGTGTCATCCGATATACTGGCTGCTTACAGATAAATCCATCTAAAATGATCTGATTCGGTCTGACTCCATCCATACTTTCTATAAATTCCAGATCTCTGACGAATACAGATAAGATCAAATGATTACGATTCTCCTCATGCTTGTTGAAGGAACGGAATTGACCGCAAGCTCTTACAAGCATTCCTTTGTAATCTTTTGTCACATCAACGAGCCGCTCTGATATTAATAATGGTATCTCGTCTGTTGCTTCACTTAATCTGTTTACTAAAAGTTTGACTGTATAAAATCCTTCTCCGAAAATCTCATGGCTGTATTCAAACGCTGAATTGATACGTCCGCAAACCTCCACTTGATTATGATTGATTCCCTGCTCTGTCATACTCTTTCTCCCTTCTTGTGTTCTATTAGTATACTTTAAATCGTATTCCAATTTTGACACAATTAGAAGAAAAATCCTTCGACAAAGTTAGTCACACTTTTTCGACATGTTTTAAACGGCTTTCATACCGTGCATGATCTTATGAGAATTTTGCACGTTTTCTCATTGTTGGATCTAAGATCTTCTTGCGGATACGGATATTCTCTGGAGTGATCTCAAGTAATTCATCCGTATCGATAAACTCTAATGCCTGCTCTAAGCTTAAGATCTTTGGAGGAGATAATTTTAATGCATCATCTGATCCTGAAGCACGTGTATTTGTAAGCTTCTTGCTGCGGCATACGTTGATCTCGATATCTTCTGTTTTACCAGTCTGTCCGATGACCATTCCACCGTATACTTTCTCACCAGGTCCTACAAATAAAGTACCTCTCTCCTGTGCATTAAACAGACCATATGTGATCGTTTCTCCTGCTTCATATGCGATCAATGATCCCTGTTTACGATACTGGATATCCCCTTTGTATGGTCCATATCCATCAAACAGTGTATTTAAGATACCATTTCCTTTTGTATCTGTCATAAATTCTCCACGATACCCGATCAGTCCTCTGGATGGGATAGAGAATTCAAGTCTTGCATAACCTCCATTGGCTGCTGTCATATTCTGAAGTTCACCTTTTCTCTGGCTTAATTTCTCAATAACTGCCCCTGTAAATTCTTCTGGAACATCAATGACGGCAATCTCCATTGGCTCTAATTTCTTACCATTCTCGTCATAATGATATAATACTTCTGCTTTACTGACTGCAAATTCATATCCTTCACGACGCATATTCTCAATCAATACAGATAAATGTAATTCTCCACGTCCAGATACTTTATAGCTGTCCTGATTCTCACTTTCTTCCACACGAAGGCTGACATCCGTATTCAATTCTCTGAACAATCTGTCTCTGATATGTCTTGATGTAACATATTTACCTTCCTGACCTGCAAGAGGGCTGTCATTTACCATAAACTGCATAGAGATCGTTGGCTCTGAGATCTTCTGGAATGGAATTGCTTCTGCTCCATCCACATCACAGATCGTATCTCCAATTGACAGATCTGAGATTCCTGAGATTGCTACAATAGATCCTACCTGTGCATTCTTTACATCTACTTTATCAAGTCCTTCAAATTCATATAATTTTGTGATGCGGACTTTTTCTTTACGTTCTGGGTCATGAGCATTCACTACGATGCATTCTTTGTTGACCGCGATCTCGCCATTATCTACTTTACCGATTCCGATACGTCCAACATATTCATTGTAGTCGATCGTACTGATCAATACCTGTAATGGTTTCTCTGGATCACCTTCTGGTGCTTCGATATGTTCAATGATCGTCTCAAATAATGGTTTCATATCTTTCTTCTCACCATCAAGATCTAATGTTGCGAATCCTTCTTTGGCTGATGCAAATACAAATGGACAGTCAAGCTGTTTATCCCCTGCATCTAATTCCATTAATAGTTCTAATGTCTCATCAACAACTTCATCTGGTCTTGCTTCTGGACGGTCTACTTTATTGACACATACGATCACAGACAGATCAAGCTCTAATGCTTTCTTTAATACAAACTTTGTCTGTGGCATTGGTCCTTCAAATGCATCAACAACTAATACAACACCATTTACCATCTTCAGTACACGTTCTACTTCTCCACCAAAGTCAGCATGCCCCGGTGTATCGATGATATTGATCTTGATTCCATTATACATAACTCCTGTATTCTTAGACAGAATCGTGATTCCTCTTTCTTTCTCGATGTCATTTGAGTCCATGACTCTCTCTGCGACTTCCTGATTGTCACGGAAGATTCCGCTCTGTTTTAACATCTCGTCTACTAATGTTGTCTTACCATGATCGACATGGGCAATGATTGCAATATTTCTCACATCTTCGCGCTTCATTTATATCCTTCTTTCTAGTATCTTTCTGTATCAGTTTCCATGGCATTTATAAAGCATGCCAAGATTAACTTTCTTATTCTATCACACTCAATGAAAAGTTGCAATTTTATTATTTTGTACCAATGATATTCTTTGGCTTTTCTTCTATTATATGTTATATTTCTTATAGACCAGAAAAGGAGTTGGACATTATGAATTTACACGAACTAATTGATCGTTTGCATAAAGAGCATACATTGACAAAAGAAGAATTTATCACACTTATTAAAGAACGGAACGAAGAAAGCGCATCTTATCTTGCCTCTCTTGCCAGAGAAGAAGCTGTAAATATCTATGGAAATGGTGTTTTCCCACGTGGATTGGTAGAATTTACGAATTACTGCAAAAATAACTGCTATTACTGCGGAATTCAAGGCAGCAATCCGAATGCAAATCGTTACCGTCTGTCAAAAGAGGAAATCCTTTCTGCCTGTGAGAATGGTTACCAGCTTGGATATCGAAGCTTTGTTCTTCAAGGAGGTGAGGATCCTCATTATACAGATGAAGTTATGGTTCCTATCGTGGCAGAAATCAGAAAGCGCTACCCTGATTGTGCCATCACACTTTCTCTTGGGGAACGCTCCAAAGAAAGTTATCAAAAATTATATGATGCAGGGGCTGATCGTTATCTGCTTCGACATGAAGCTGCTGACCCAGAGCTTTACCAGAAACTCCACCCAGAAAGTCTTTCTTTAGAAAACCGGATCCAGTGTCTGTGGAATCTAAAAGAAATCGGCTATGCTGTAGGAACTGGATTTATGGTTGGAGCCCCTTATCAGACGGTTGAGAATCTTGCAGACGACCTGCTATTTATCAAGGAACTTGACCCACAGATGGTCGGAATCGGTCCTTTTGTTCCACATCACGATACAAGATTTAAGGAATTCCCTTCTGGAAGTGTGGAACTTACCACATACCTTGTGAGTATTCTTCGTCTGATGAATCCTCATCTTTTGCTTCCTTCCACAACAGCACTTGGTACGATTGATCCTCGTGGAAGAGAAAAAGGAATTCTTGCAGGTGCAAATGTTGTTATGCCGAATCTTTCTCCTGTTGCAGTAAGAAAAGATTATTCTTTATATGACAATAAGATCTGCACTGGAGAGGAAGCTGCTGAATGTGCTGGCTGTCTTGGAAGACGTCTTGCCAGTATTGATTATCAGCTTGTATTCAGCCGTGGAGATTATATCGAATAACCTGCTTATCAGCAGTTAAGAAAGAATCCTTGCATAGAGGATTCCATCGGAATTTCCTATGATATGAAAAAGCGTGTAGAATCTTTGAAATCCTACACGCTTTTATTCTGTCTTTTATCTGTTAAGAAATTATCTTCTTCTGCTCTTTAATAAGAACTCTGGAATGTTGATCTTAGAGCTTTCCTGTTCGATCTCTTTCATCTCAGGTTCAGAAACATAGCTTGTTGTCTGTACTGGCTGTTCTTCCTCCATGACCTTTCCATTATGTAATGGCTGCCCTGAAAATTCCGGAGCCTGCTGTGTCTGCTGTACTGGCTTCTTCGCTGCAGCAAATCCAGTTCTTGCATTCCCTGTAATATCTGCGGATTTGATTCCTGTTGCGATGATCGTTGCACTGATCTGATCTCCAAAATCTGCATTGACTGTACCGAAGATGACATTGACATCGTCTCCTGCTTCGTCTTTTAAGTATTCCACAGCCTGCTGTGCTTCTAACATTCCAACCGCTCCTGCGAAATTGACGATCACATCTGTAGCTCCTGCAACAGTTGTCTCAAGCAATGGACTTTCCATCGCTGTCTTGATTGCTTCAAGTTCTTCGTCTGCAACACCCATACCGATATGTGCAATACCTTTATCTCTCATAACTGTCTGAATATCAGCAAAATCGACATTGATCAATCCTGGGTTGTAGATCATATCTGTAATTCCCTGTACACCCTGCTGCAGTACTTCATCTGCTTTCTTCAGTGCATCTGGAATCGTTGTTCTCTTATCACAGATCTGTAACAACTTGTCATTCGGAATGACGATCATTGTATCCACCTGATCCTGAAGGCGTGCAATTCCTGACATTGCATTGTTCATACGAGGCTTTCCTTCAAATGTAAATGGTTTTGTCACAACTCCAACTGTTAAGATTCCAAGTCCTTTGGAAATCTCTGCAATGATCGGTGCTGCACCTGTACCGGTACCTCCACCCATTCCACATGTTACAAATACCATATCTGATCCCTGAACCAATTCTGTGATCTCTTCACGATTCTCTTCAACCGCTGCTTCCCCGATCTCAGGTTTTGCTCCTGCTCCAAGTCCCTTTGTCAGTTTCTCCCCGATCTGAATCTTTGTTCCTGCTTTACATAAAGATAAAGCCTGTCTATCTGTATTCACACCCACGAGTTCAACACCCTGGACATTCTCATCTACCATTCGGTTTACCGCATTGTTTCCTGCTCCACCGACTCCTATTACTAAAATCCTTGCTTGTGTGTTCTCAACACTAGGCATAATCTCAACCACGTTGTTCCTCCTTCACGCCATCTATGTTAAAATGACTCCCTTAAATTCTGTACACTAACTTAATGATACCTTCTTTACTAAGTTTTTTCAACTCTTTTTTGGTTGAAAAACAGCAATTTTGTGGTCCTCGCTAAAGTACTTCATGTCAATAGTTCCACTTTTCCCTTTTACTTTCTTAAGCATCCCTGCTAATTCAGAAATCTTGATATCAATATCCTTTTTATTATAAAGATCAACCGTTATCTTATCGCTGATCAATAAGGCATTTCCATCTTCTTTGATATAAATCTGATCGATCGG
>ENA-OPSX01000448-OPSX01000448.1-human-gut-metagenome-genome-assembly--contig:-NODE-448-length-25217-cov-2.347309_pt1 | contig 25217 bp, 26 predicted proteins | sample MGYA00241462_ERZ501916 | MGnify/ENA primary metagenome ERZ501916 (study PRJEB25962, sample SAMEA2042113) | human gut metagenome | biome: human gut; feature: human-associated habitat; material: faeces...
ATGACATCCCAGAGGGCCCTTCAAAGCGCGGCTCAGGTGCTTAAGATGTATGACCAGATCATGAGCAAATCCGTGACAGATGTAGGAAGATTGTAAGGAGGATACATATGAACCAGTCATTTTACGTAGGGGCGCTGGGGGCCGGGAACTGCACGGAAAAGCTCAGCGTGATTTCCAATAACCTGGCCAATGTGAACACCAATGGCTTTAAGCCCAAGACAACCGTATTTTCACAGCTGATCAATTATAACCTTAATGACAGTGAGGGCGCGGTGACAGAGCTGCAGGCAGGGGCGGGCATGAATGTCCAGAGGACATATACCGGCTTTGACACGTCAGGGCTGACCCAGACAGGAAGCCCCATGGATTATGCCATCCTGGAGCCCAATGCCTTCTTCATGGTGCAGGACCCGGCCACAGGGGCTGTCAGTTATACGCGGGACGGACATTTCCACCGGGCGGAGCGGGAAGATGGATTCTATCTCATGACAGACTCAGGCAAGCTGGTACTGGACCAGAACCGGGAGCCTCTTAAGGCGGAGGTCACGGATGTGGATAAAATCCAGGCAGAAATGGGGGACGAGGAGGATGAGGAGATTGAGGACGAGGAGGATGAGGAAGACGAGGAAGATAAACCCAGGGTCAGCCTCTACACCTTTGCCAATCCAAGCCGTCTGACCAGTGTGGGGAATAACGAATACGTGCCCACAGACCAGGGCGCGCAGCCCATCCTCCTGGAGAAGGCCTCCGTCACATCAGGGGCCCTGGAGGTATCCGGCACGGACATGGCCAAGGAACTGGTCCGGCTGATTGAGTGCCAGCGCGCATTTACCTATGCCCTGCGCATGGTGACCACCTCGGATGAGATAGAGGGTACCATTAATACCCTGCGCGGTTAAAGACAGCGGGGAAATTGAACGGAAGAAAGCGAGGCACACATGAAAATCAGGAATTTTGAGGATCTGAACCTTCAGGAAGTGGACACAATGAGGGAAATCAGCAGCATCGGCACCAGCCATGCAGCCACGGCCCTTTCCAAGTTCCTCCAGAAGGAGATACGCATCACCCTTCCCCAGGTCAGCATCCTGGGATATGAGGATGCGGTGGACCGCATCGGCAACATTGAGGAAGTGGTGGCGGCCACACTGGTAAAGATGGACGGGGATGTGGACGGGTTAATGCTGTTTCTTTTCAACATGGATTTTGCCAACACGGTTTTGGGAAAGCTGCTGGACAAAAACTATACATCCTTTGAGGAAATGGATGCATTGGCCTATTCGGCGCTGGAGGAAGTGGGAAACATCATTATCTGCTCTTATATCAATGCTTTTTCACAGCTGGTGGACATGAACATCCATCTGTCCGTTCCCAGCTCCACGGTAAACATGCTGGGCGGCATACTGACAGTGCCCATTGCCGAATACGGTTATGAGACCGATAAGCTGATGTATTTCAATGCAGATTTTGTCATGGAAGGAAAACGGCTTTCAGACTGGCTGCTGATGCTTCCTGATATCCGTTCACTGAATGATATATTAGGGAAGCTGGGTGTTTAGAGATGGCAGAAAAGGAACTTAAGGTGGGAATCGGGGACATGAAGTTCACCAGGGATGAGGGCAGGATCATCACATATGCCCTGGGCTCCTGCATCGGCATATCATTCTATGACCCGTTTTTGCGGCTGGGCGCCCTGCTCCATATCATGCTGCCGGCCCATAACGGGGTTTCCGACCCCAATATTTATAAATACGCGGATTCCGGTATCCGTGAGACAATCAGGAAGCTTATGGCCTTTGGAATGGTTAAAGCCAGGACAACGGTTAAAATCGCAGGCGGCGCAAAGATGTTTGAAATCAGCGGAAACGCGGATTTCGGCAATATCGGCCAGAGGAACGCCGCCATGGTGAAGAAGATCCTGACAGATGAGAACATGAGGATTGTGGCTGAGGACACAGGCGGTACATATGCCAGGACCATGCTGCTGCAGCTGGAAAGCGGGGATGTCATAATCCGGACATTTGGGAAACCTGAAAAGCATTTATAGAAAGGAGTTTTTGTTATGCAGAAAGAGAAGGAAGGCATCCTGCTGGAATCCGGGACAAATGAAATTGAAATCATGAAATTCACTGTCCTGGGGGAGTTCTATGGAATTAATGTGGCAAAGGTAAGGGAAATCATCATGAGTGAGAAGGTAAAACCCATGCCTCACGCCCACCCGGCCGTGGAGGGAATCTTCAAGCCCAGGGAATCCCTGATAACCGTCATCAACCTTGCGTACTATCTGTCCGGGACACGGCCGGAAAACGGGGCCAGGGATTTATTTATCGTGACTAATTTCAACAAAATGACAGTGGCCTTCCGGGTACAGGGAATCGAGGGAATCAGCCGCATTTCCTGGAAGGACATACAGAAGCCGGATAAGACCATTGCCAATGGGGATGAAAGCGTTGCTACCGGCATTGCCCAGTGTGAGGGCCAGCTGGTCACCATCCTGGATTTTGAGAAAATTGTTGCGGAAATAGCGCCGGAGACCAGTATCCAGGTCTCGGAGATTGAGGCCATGGGCGACAGGCCCCTGTGTGAATCCCCTATCCTGATTGCGGAGGACTCCATCCTGCTTAGACGTATGATTGACGATTCTCTGGAGCGGGCCGGATTTACCAACATCATGAATTTTAATAACGGACAGGAGGCCTGGGATTACCTTTTATCCATCCGGGATGACAATGACCTGTACGAGAAGGTGAACCTGGTTATAACAGACATCGAGATGCCGGAGATGGACGGACACAGGCTGACAAAGCTGATTAAGGATGACCCAAGGCTTAAAAAGCTGCCCGTGGTCATATTCTCATCCCTGATTGACGAGCAGATGCGCAGGAAGGGCAGGGAACTGGGCGCGGACGAACAGCTGGCCAAACCGGAAATCGGCCATCTTGTATCCATTCTGGACGAACTGCTTAAGAAGTACGGCCAGGACATGGGAAAATTCCAGGGACAGAAAAACGCGTAGGAGGAAAAGGACATGAGATATGAGATGACAAAAGACCTGGAGACAGGCAACGCCCTGATTGACAGTGAGCACCGGCAGCTTTTCAAGGCGGTGAACGACCTGCTGGACGCCTGTTCCCAGGGAAAAGGACGAAGCCAGGTGGAATCCACCCTGGATTTCCTTGTGTCCTATGTGGCCAAGCATTTTGGGGATGAGGAAAAGCTTCAGGTACAGACCTCATATCCCGGTTATGCTGCCCACAGGCAGTTCCATGAATGGTATAAAGGCGAACTGGCCGTGACTGCCCGGGATATAAAGACCCAGGGCGCTTCCATTGCCGCGTTAAACAGTCTGAACCAAATGGTTGGAAAGCTGTTAATGCATATCAGGACGGATGACAGGAAGGTTGCCCAGCATGTAAGGCAGTCCTGACCCGCGGGGCGGACAGGGGAACAGACAGAGAAGCAGCGCATATTGATGGAAAGAAGATGAAAACAGTATGGATATAAGGAAAATCGTGGATTTGAATGAGTTCCAGCGGATACAGGACCTGTTTTCCGATGCAACGGGGCTGGCCGCCATTGCCGTGGATTCCCAGGGGGAGTATATTTCCAGGGGAAGCAATTTTACGGATTTCTGCATGAAATATACAAGGGGAAATGCCGAAGGCCTTAAGCGCTGTGAGAAATGCGACAGGGAGGGAAAGGGATCCTATTTCTGCCATGCCGGGCTTATGGATTTTGCCGCGGACCTGGTGATGAACGGGGAGAAGGTGGGGGCTGTGATTGGCGGACAGGTCCTTCCCCAGAAGCCGGACCCTGAAAAATTCCGGAGGATTGCCGGGGAGCTTGGCATTGATGAGGAGGAGTACCTGAAGGCCCTGAACAAGGTGCCTGTCCGGTCTGAGAAAATGATACGTTCGTCAGCGGAGTTGTTTTCCACGGTCATGAACCAGTGGATTAACCTCAGCTATTACCAGAAGATAAACCAGTCAAAGATGCAGGTGTTTAACCAGGAGTCTCAGAAGGTCCAGGACGCGGTAGGGCAGATTAAGACCAAGACAAGGGAACTGGAACAGACCGCCACCATGGAGAAAATGCTGTCCCTGAACGCGTCCATTGAAGCCGGGCGCGCGGGCCGGGCCGGAGTTGGGTTCAGCGTGGTGGCAGAGGAAATCGGCCGGATGGCCAACGAATCATCTGCTGTGTATGAAGCAATCCATGAGCTGGTGGACAGTGTGGAGGATTCCATTGAGAAGATGGGAAAGGTTGATTTTGATTAGAGGCAGCGCAGCCCTCATTACCGCGGCTCTTGTCCTGGCGGTTCCCCTTTGCGTGCACGGGGCCCAGGAGGGCACCTGGGACCGGTCGGAGGATGGGAAATACTGGATGTATTTTTATTCCCCCGGCAGTCCGGCAGAGGATGAATGGATTGAGGACCAGGGAAAGGAATACTACGTGGATTCCAAAGGCCGCATGAAGACGGGATGGGTGACGGACAAACGAGATAAAAACAAGTATTATATGGGGGAAGACGGGGCCAAATGCTTTAACATGTTCACACCGGATGACCACTATGTGGGACCGGACGGTCTTATCCTGGAGTCCTTTGACACCTACCGGAAGGCTGTTAAAAAGCAGCTGGAAAGGCTGATGAAGGATAAGGCCTATAAAGAAAGGGAGGACGCCCTGCGCCCTGGTTTCATGCTGTGGGACATAAACGGCGACGGATACCGGGATGTGGTGGTGACGGACCAGGTGCAGTCACCGGGACGAGTGGTACTGACCGCTGTCTGGGATCCTGCGGAGGAAGAACTGGTCCCTGCCTCGGAGGCGGACCTGGAGGGCCCGGAGAAATCCTATCTTTCCTATAACCAGAACAGCCAGTCCGTGTGGCTTACCATTGCAAAGGACAGCGGTGAGAGGGACTGCTTCCAGATGGAGGACAACGGCTTTCGGTTTGAGAGCGTATGGCATTTTGAACTGGAGTATGATGATTGGGGAGACCCTTTATATTATGTGAATGGGCTTAAGTGTGATTTGGAGGAATGGACTCTCGCCCTTGCCCAGGCTGACCAGGAGGCGGGCTCTCCGGTGACGGAAGGGCTGCTTCCCCTGGACCCGGAGACGGTGAAACAGGCAGTGGACTGCAGTCCCGGGCAGGAGCTGCCTCTGTGGCAGCCGTAAAACCAATATCATATATAAAATAAGATTGAATTCGGAGGTAACGCTTTGGCTACTATCATAACTGTTTCCAATCAGAAGGGCGGAGTGGGGAAAACCACCACTTCCGCTGCATTGGCTGCCGGGATTGCGGCAAAAGGACTGAGGGTATTGGGAGTGGACCTGGACCCCCAGGGAAATCTGGGCTTCTGTCTGGGCGTGGAGACGGCCAATGGGCCCACGGTGCTGGACGCGTTAAAGGGCACGCTTCCGGTACAGGAAGCCATCTGCCGGACAGAATACTGCGATATACTGACCGCGGACATCACCCTCAGCAGCGGGGTGGAGCGGACGTCCTCCGGTCCAGGGGAATGCATACTGAAGGAAACGCTGGCGCCGGTGATGGAGCAATACGATTACATCATCATCGACACACCGCCGGCCCTTAACCTTCTGACAGTGAACGCCTATGCGGTTTCCGACTACCTGATCATTCCACTGGCATCCGACATCTTAAGCCTTGTGGGGCTGGCCCAGCTTAAGGAGACCATAGAGTCTGTCAGGGAGAGCTTTAACCCGGGCCTTAAGGTCATGGGAATCCTGCTGACCCGCTTTAATAAGCGGACCCTTCTCTCCAGGGATGTGATGGAAATGGCCCAGCAGCTGGCGTTGCAGATCAATACGGTTGTGTTCAGGACCAAAATCCGCACCGGGGTGGCCATAGCGGAAGCGCCTGCCCACGGCGAAAGTATATTTGACTATAATCCAAGATCGTCAGCCGTAAAGGATTACCAGGATTTAATCCAGGAAGTTGGGGAGGCCATCCACATAAAGGAGGTGATGGAGCGTGCCAAGGAAGACCAATAAGACATCCCATGTACTGAACCTGATTACCAATGGAAGCGTCCCGGAACAAGAGGCTGCTGTTGATGAAAAAAAGGAGGAGGCCCAACAGGAGAAAAAGGACGCGGTGACCGAAGCAGTCCAGGGTGGGGCGCCAAAAGAGGCGGCTCAGGGTGAAGCGCCAAAAGAGACGGCTCAGGGCGAGGCGTCCAAAGAAACGGTCCGGGAAGCGTCGCCCAAAGAGACGGTCCAGGGCGGGGCACCAAAGGAGACAGCCCAGGAAGCGGCCAATCCAAAAGAACCCGTATCAAGGATTACGGCCAATGGCGATAAGACTGTGATTGTGGTAGATGAGACCAGCCAGAATGACAATATTTCCAATAAGATTCTGGACCGGCTCACAGACCAGCTGGAGGAAGAGATTCAGGGAAAACTGGACCATTACCATATGGTCAATGTGATGGAGCAGATCCTTAAGCGGAGGAACCTGAAGCAGTACCTGAAACATTATGACGTATGTATGTCCAGCCGCTGCCAGGCGGATGTGATGGCCCTTATCCTCACCAGGCTCCCTGCAAAGTATGTTGTGGTGGACGAGAGTTCCACGGCTCCCATCATCGGATTCTATGAAAGCAAATTCAAGGTAAGGATCCTCACGGAAATCATCAAGGCATGTATGGATGTAAAAGAAAACCCAAGACACGACCGTTCCGGTCCCTATGACAAGTAAAGAGTGATGGATGAAGCGTTTAAAATAAAAAAGTGCGCAGGTTGATAAACTTGGGCACTTTTTATTATTTTTCTTCAAAACCCGCCGATAAATAAATTATAGATAGCAGGACTATGCGTTACCGGCAGCATGTTCCCTGTGCACCGGGGGAAACGCAGGAGATTGAAAATCATTTAGCAGCGGATGTGAGAGGAGAATACAGATGGCAAGTGTATCAGGAGCAACAAGCAGCCTTGGGAATACCAGTTTAAGAGGGTATGGCGGTCTGGGTTCCGGAATTGACCGGGATTCCATTATCGAGCAGATGACGGCCGGAACCCAGTCTAAGATAACAAACCAAAAGAATAAGATGACAAGCCTTGGCTGGAAGCAGGAGGCATTTCAGGCGGTCAGCGATAAGATGCTGGCTTTGCAGGATAATTATTTTTCCTTTGCATCAGGCACTAATCTTAAGTATCCCAGCATGTTTGCCAAGAATCAGATTACGGCAATGGGTGATTCGGATATCACCAAGTTCGTGTCGGCCACAGGGTCTTCCAATATGCTGGACTATTTGTCAATTTTAGGGGTGAAGCAGCTGGCCAGCTCATCAACGCTCCAGTCTGCTTCCAAAGGTACTTCCTCCATCCATACAGGCATAACCCAGGACAGCCTGGCCAATCCCGTGTATAAAAGCTCCCTGTTGCAGGGAAGACAGCTGAGGTTCGGGACATACAGCGGGGACCAGTACCAGTCGGCGGGTATATTTACCTTCCCTTCCTCCTATAAGGATAAGGATGGGGACGGCAAGGATATAACCGTGTCCATTGACTATACCATAGACCTGGATGCTACTGTGGAAGTGGACGGAGTAACCATGACGGGCGGAAAAAAGCTGGCCATGCAGCTGAACAAGGCATTGTCCCAGTCTGGTATCAAATCAGGAGAGGATTCTATCTCAGATGTGATGGAATTCGTATACGCAGATGGCAAGATGCAGCTGCAGACCAAGGCAGGAAAGACTACCAACCTGGTGATTAACTCCAGTTCAAGCGCCCTCACCGCCCTGGGTTACAATCCCCAGAATGCGGACGGAACAGATAAGACGGTTTCAGACGGAATCAGCCTCAGTGAGTTTAACGAAAACCAGAAGCAGTTAAACGACACGTATGTAAACAGACAGACCATGACGCAGTATCTTACCGGGAAAAAGCTTACAATCAGTTTCGGCGGCCAGACCAAGGAGATAGAATTGGTGAAAAGCGGCGATACGTTTGCGGACCTGGACGATTTAAAGGGTATCATACAGGGCAGGCTGAACCAGGCGTTTGGTACGGATAATATTAAAGTGGCCGGAGGCACTGACTCGCTGTCCTTTGAACTGGGAAGCAATGCCTCGCCCAATCAAACACTTACAGTTACCTCTGACAACGCGGAAATCAGGAATGTCCTGGGAATACAGAAGGGAGCCAGCAATAAGCTGAACCTGGAAGGCAGCATCAGGGATAATATAGACAAGCTGATACCAGATGGGCCTGACGCAGAGGCGAAGCGGGCGCAGTTCCTTAACTCCCTGGAGACAGATGGCCTGGTGATTAACGGTGTGAAGATTAGCGGTGTCACGGCCGATACCAGCATCCAGGGTATGATTGATAAGATTAACGCCAATAAGGACGTGGGGGTCAAGGCTTCCTACCTGAGCAGCAGTAACCAGTTCGTGCTGGTATCATCTGAGACTGGAAGCGGAAGGGAGATTAACCTGGAGGGAGCATCTGTAGATATATTCGGAGCGATACAGATTAATCCGGAAGACAGTCTGGAATCTAGCGCAGATAAACTTACAGGGGGAAATGGCGCGGATTTTTTGGAATCCTTGAGAACCGGCGGATTAGTGATTAATGGTGTAACAATTGCTGATGTCACAAAAGATACCAGCATCAAGGACATGATTGACAAAATTAACGAAAACGAGGCAACGGGAGTTAAAGCATCTTTTTCGAGCAGCAACAATCAACTGGTGTTAGAAGCGTTAGAATCGAATACGGATGGTAAAATTGAATTAGACGGCGCATCAAATGAACTATTCGGTATCGATAGAGGAAACGGAGGTTTTATACAAGGAAAAAATGCTCAGATTTTAGTAAGTTACGGTAATGGTGTCAACACAATGATAGAGAGCTCATCGAATACATTTGATTTGGAAGGGCTTCGGGTTACGGTATCCCAGGAATTTGGCGAACTAAAGCAGACAAATGGCATCTGGACCTCCGTAGATAAATCCAAGGCCGTCACCTTCAGCGCCAAAGCCGATGTGGACGGAGTGACCGAGACGGTCAAAAAATTCATTGAAGAATACAATGAGATGATTAAGGAAATCAATACCCAGGTTACAACCAGGCCGGATAAAGCCTACGGGCCTCTCACCGAGGAACAGCAGGATGAGATGTCGGAAAAGTCCATTGAGAACTGGGAGAAAAAGGCCAAGCAGGGGCTGCTCTACAATGACGCCACCATGCGGGCCCTGAGCTTGGATATGCAGGGCGTGCTCACAAACCTGATGGCAAACGGAGCCAATTACAAGGATCTGGAGGAGATGGGGATTACCATTTCCGATGATTACCTGGACGGCGGCACCATCACCTTTGACGAGGCAAAGTTCAAGGCAGCCATGACCAGCGACCCTGAAAAGGTGTCTGACGTATTTACCGGGGGCGGGGACATCAAGAAAGGGCTTGCCAGCATCATAGAGGATACCCTGACGCCTTACGCCACCAAATACGCCAACAGAAACGGAAACTCCTACGGCCGTCTGATTGAGGAGGCTGGTTCTGAAAAGATACCGCTTTCTATCATGAATAACCAGATTTATAAGGATCTGAAAGAAATGCAGAGTGTCCTGGATACGCTGAATGCAAGGCTTGCCAGTGAACAGGACCGTTACATCAGCCAGTTTACCACCATGGAGACATTGATTAACCAGATGAATAGCCAGGCCAGCTATCTGGCCCAGTTCCAGGCGTGATGGAAGGCATGTTGTATCTGTCAGGAAGGGAATGGAATGAACGGTTACCAGAAGTATAAAGAAAACAGCATATACTCCATGAGCGGTCCGGAATTACTGCTGCTGCTGTACGAAGAGGCAATCCGGCGCCTGTCAAAGGCAGAATACGCGCTGGAAGACAAGGAATACGGGATGTTTGAGGATTCCCTTTTGCGTACCTCACGTATTGTCCGGTATCTGATTGATATATTGGACATGCAGCAGCCAATCAGCCGGGACTTAAGGCGTATTTATCAATATCTGATTTATGATATCAGCAGGATTAAGGCCGGACGGGAGCGGGAGAAAGAGGAGATAGGAAGGGTCCGCCGCATCCTTTCTGAACTGAAGGATGCTTTTGACCAGGCCAGCTTGAAGGTCAAGGATACACATGTGGTCCAGAACAGGGGAATCCTGGGGTAGGAGAGGATATGGCATTGGATTTGGAACGAATCATGCTCCTGTTGCAGAAACGTTTAAACGGGATGCAGGAAATGAAACGGCTTACAGGCGAACTGCTGGAGTCAGCTTCAAGAAATGACCAGGTATCCCTTGAATTGATTCTTCAGATGCGGGCCGACGAGATGGCCAGGATTGAAGCTGCCGGGGAACAGATATGGCTCATGGCCGAACAGGGGCCGGAGGAAGCAGGGCAGGTCCGCTGGCTGATGTCACAGGAGTTCTTAAGGACAGGTGAGCCAAAGGGATTTGAGGAGAGAAAGATTCTTGAGATACGCAGTAAGACCGCCTCACTGTTAAAAGAGGTCAGGGAGGCGGACCAGCGCCTGAACCAACACATTGGCGGCGGGCGGTCCTACTATGCATCTAATAAATAAGGAAAGGAGGAATTGCCATGACGGTTAACGGCATATCCGGAAGCAGCTATCAGTATCAGAATATGCTCAATCTAATCCGGCTCTCAGGTACCGGACGTTCTTCCGGTCATCAGGCCGTAAGTCCCGTTAAGCGGGTGTCCTCAGCCACGTCATCATCCAAGGCTGCCTATGAGGATATCCAGAATTTCCTGAAGGACTATCAGTCAAAGCTTACCGGACTGGAGACAGCGGCTTTAAAGCTTACGGAGAGCAGCAGTAAAAATGTATGGAATGACTATCAGGTAACCACCACGGACAGCTCTGTGGCCGTGGCTTCTGCGTCCTATCGGCTGAAAGGGGATACGGATATCACTCTGAATGTCCAGTCCCTGGCCCAGACGCAGCAGAATGCCAGCGCGTCACACCATGCCCAGGAACAGGTGGACCCGGGGGAGGATATGGAATTTGAGATTACCGGCCCTGAGGGCGGTACCATATCTGTGGCCGTGGGCAGTGTCAATGAAAACGGGACAGCCAAGACCTATCACCAGATGTACCAGGAAGCGGCAGGAACCATCAACGCCCAGTTCGGCGCAGGCGTCAGGGCATCCGTGTCCAATGTGGACGGAAGGGTGTCCCTGGTGCTTACATCAGCCAGGGAAGGGGAAGCCGGCGGCTTTACGGTCAGCGGAGCCACAGGGGCTGCATCCGGTATTGAGGATGCTGCTGTCAGGGCCCAGGACGCTGTGTACACGGTGACCGGGAACGGGATAACCCAGACCCTGCGTTCGGATTCCAACAAAATCAGTCTGGATTACGGAAGGATTGAGGCGGAGCTGAAAGGAACAGGAGAGGCCAGGGTCTACACCGGCATTGATGAGGATACCGTGGTTTTTGCGGTGGAAGACCTGGTGAAAAGCTACAATGAGGTATCCGGTCTTTTGAAAGACAATGCAGACAGGGGAACCGGAGCAGCGTCGCACCTGGCGTCCTTTGGACGGGGGATGGCGGACGCCAAGACCCTGAAGGCGGTAGGGATTACCTACAATAAGGACGGAGAACTGGAATTAGACAAAGATACCTTAAAGAATGCCCTGGAAACGGATTTGGAAGGTACGAAATCCCTTTTGGGCGGGCAGTTTGGAATGGCGGAAAAGGCGGCCAGACGGGCGGAGTCAGCCCTGTCCGACCCGGTCCAGAGAATTGTGGACAGTGACCTTGCCGCTGTTGTCAGCAAAAGGGAGCAGGAAACATCTTCTGCCAACTTCCGGTATTTATCCAATTTTGCCAGAAGCGGGCCCTACAACATGACCAACTTCTATACGGTTGGCCTGCTGTTCAACACCCTGGCATAAGGGATGTGTTAGCAAAGCTGTACATACTTTATGTGCAGCTTTCTTTGGATTATGTCACTGCGATGGGAGATATATATGGATCGGTTAATATTTGAAGGACGATTTCTTGTGAATCTGGTAGGCGGTATCGTGCGTCAGGATGACCTTAAGGCCATACACAGCAGGATTGACTGGGAGCATATGTACCGGACAGCTGATTACCACAAGATTGCCAATGTGGTATATTTGGGAATACTTGGAAATGGAGAAAAGGTACCGGAGCGCTGGATGGAACGGTTTTTCGGGCGGTATCAGGAGTCGCTGTCATACAGCGATACATCGGAGGATGGGGAGCGGGAGATACTGACGCTTTTAGATATGATGGAGGTTCCATGTATCATCCTGAGCACAAGCAGGATACGTCTCCTGTACCAGATACAGGAAATGTCGGCCAATAACCCCCTCAGGCTGAAGCTTGACGAGGGAAGCTATTCCCTGGCCAAAGGGTATCTGGTGGATTTGGGATATGAGACGGAACGGATTTACAAGGGATATGGGGAACGCATGATCCGCGCTTCCGGCTTCTGCGTGGAGCTGTACCATAAACTGCCCTTCCGCACACGTCCTTACGGTAAGGGCATGCAGCGTATGATGGAGACTGCCTTCATTAGAAACTCCTCCAATTATGTGAGGACCATTTCCATTGAAAACCGCTATATTTTCATGGCGGCCCAGGCAGCTTACCACTATACGGAGGATGAACTTTTAATCAGGGAAGTCCTGGACCTGTATTTATATCACAAGGCGTGGCGGGAGGAAATGAACCGGGAATATATCGCCAACCGGCTGAAAGAATTCCAGATTGACGGACTGGCTGAAAAAATACTGCATATTTCCTATATGTGGTTTGGTTCAAAGGAGGATATCCTGGAGGACAGCCGGCCCGAGGACATGGGGGTCTATGATGTGCTGGAGAACCGGATCCTGAGCCGGGGCGCAATCAGCCGGGAGATAGACCACCAGGCCCTGCGCCTGGCTTCCCTGATAAAGCAGGACATTGGGAAGGAGAGACGCAGGAACAGGCAGGCCATATTCATGGAGCGTCTGGAGGGTTACAGGGCGGCGTTCATGAGGAAGCTTCGCTGGCTTTTCCCTGAATTCCGATATATGTGCGCCATATATCCTTTCCTGGAAAAATTGCCTGTATTGCTGCCGGTTTACTGGGTCCGGCGGGGCGTACGGCTTATGGCGGGCCTGCTGGCAGGGAGTGTGAAGGATAAGGATACCTACGAATGAAAACGGTCCCCAGCCCTGTCTTTCTCCAGTTCCAATGTCCCGACTGCGGTCTGAATCCCACCGGAGTCCCGGAGCGTGAAAACGGAAAGGCGGGCATTGACACGGGCGCCGTCTGCAAGGCGGATGGCCAGCCTGCAGGAGCTGTCCTGTTTTTTCATGTAAACCGTCAGGAAGAACCGGCAGAATGCGGCTTTATAATCTTCACATATGATTCCCTGCTCCAGAAATCCTTCCGGCGCGCGCAGTGACCTGGCTGTTAAGCCCAGAAACCTGCAGGCAAGGGATGAACACGCGGCAATGTGGGATTTTATGTCCAGTTCAAAGAACGGGAGTCCGGGGGAATCCATGATAACCTGCAGCCGCTGTTTGTAAAGGCGGGCGTTATTCAGACTGTGGTACAGTTCAGATGCATCGGAAATCTTTGCGTAGAGGATGGCTGAGTCTGGTTTTACGGACAGACAATAAAGCTCCGCCTTATAGAGGTGTGGATTCTTTCCTGACTGGATGTATGTGGCCCGGCCGCCGGACGGGTTCAGCCTTGCCGTGCGGCGGCATACGGAAACAAAAACATCCGGATGCCTGGGCTTCAGGATGGACAGCAGGTCATTGCCGGGGCAGGGCACGTCCTGGATCCGGAACAGGGCGCAGAAGGCTTTATTTACATTTAATATGCTCAGGCTGGAGCCCTTCAGGCAGAATACCACAACAGCGCCTAACAGCAGTTCCGTTACCTGTTCGTTGATCATATTCTGGGAGAACAGGTCAAGGGTGGATACAAGTCCGTTGAGATTCCCCTTCTGTGCGCCCATGTCCGTAACATCCAAATAATTGCCGGGCAGCAGCTTTTCATATTCACAGGAGGGAATTGGCTTGCAGAACAGGAATCCCTGGGCGTAGAAACAGCCGATTTTAAGAAGGGTGTCTGCCTGTTTCTGGTTTTCCACGCCCTCGGCAATGATGCGCAGGTTCAGCCAATAGCTGATGCGGATAACAGAGGAAAGGATATAGTTGCTTTTCGGTGTGTCACAATTCAGAAAACGCATATCCAGCTTTATTACGTCCACATTTGTGTCAGCCAGAAAGCTGAGGGATGAGTATCCGCTTCCAAAGTCGTCCATAAGGACAACAAAACCGGCCTGATGTAATCGGTCAATGGTATTTTTTATGGAGTCCGGATGCTCCGCATAAACGCTTTCGGTTATCTCCACTTCCAGCTGGGATGGGGAAAGTTGGTACTTTTTCACCAGGCTTTCCAGGATTGCAGCCACATCCAGGCTGCCGATACTGATTCTGGAAGCATTTACCGAGACTGGAATGGGGGGATATCCTTTTTCGTTCCACTGATGAAGATGGAAGCACAAGGATTCCCAGATGTAGCAGTCCAGTTCCTGAATCAGGTTATACTGTTCCAGTATGGGTATGAACTTACCGGGGGAGATGAATCCGGCTGTTGGATGGTCCCATCGGACAAGGGCTTCGGCGCCGATTATCTTGCCGGAGGCAATGTTATATTTCGGCTGGAAATAAAGCTGGAAATCATGGTGTTCCAGGGCGGTTTTAAAGTCGGATAAAATAATCTGTTCCAGCACGAAATTATTGTACATGGAATCACCGTATACCACCACATGCCTGTCATCTATGTCATAAATGGAGGACGCGGCCATATAGGCCTGGTTTAACAGGGAATGGGCAGCTGTTTCTGTCCCCTTTACATGACGTATACCGATGGAGGGCGGCGTCATGGTCCTGGAAAAATCGGAATATGCCAGGAAAATCTGCGTTGTCATGGATGTTTCTTCTGAACTTGGAAGAAATACGGAGAATGCGTCGGCGTACACGCGCGATACCAGAATGGGAACGTCCGTTTCCTGCGGAAGCCTCAGATAACCGGCTATATGGCAGAGAAAACGGTCCCCATAGTGGGTTCCATGCTGGATATTCATAAGCTTTAGGTTCTTGATGCTGAAGTAAATCAGTGAGAATTCCCAATCAGGATGTTCAGCCAGAAGTTCATCTATTTTTTTCAGATAGACCGTATTATGCATCAGGCCTGTGAGCTTGTCATTCTGTTCCAGAAGCAGGATGTGCTCCTGCAGGCGATGGATTTCATTTTTCATGGTTTTATCATTTGTGTCCATAAATCCCCCTCCGGTGCAGCATGTCAGGTATCATACTTCGTTATTGAAAAGATGCCTCCGCAGGGCTGCCTGAAGGGACCGGACCGAGCTGCTCTCAGGAGCAAGGGAGGCCTTGTTCATCTTCTCAGCTTCAAACAGTTCCTCACGGATAACGGAAATCTGTTTTGGCGCTTCAATGGCAAGGCGCACTCCGTTGGAAGCGCATTCCGTAATCGTGACCCGGATGTTATCACCAATGAGGATACTCTCATTCTTTTTTCTCCGCAGTATCAGCATATCCATCACTCCTGTCATCTGTATTTGGCGGCTCCAGCATGCCCGGAAAGGAACTTATCTTATGGCGGTACCCGTAGTCGGGATTTTCAAGGATGACCTGTTTTCCCTTCCTGGTTTTAGGGTTAATGGCAAGGGGGCATTTCATATTGACCGTGTTCTCAAGGTAGTTATTTCGGATAACGCATAGTGCATAGTAAGAGAGCTCCCCACTGTCTGACACATCCAGACAGGCGAGCTCTTCCTGGGAGAGTATGGGGGAATAGTCCGGTGACAGGAAGGCGGGGTTGATGACCACAAAGGCAATATCCGGCTGCTCCGTGGACTGCATCAGAAGCAGGGAACCCTCGTCTTCACTGAGACAGATGGGAAGATAGTACGTCAATTCGGAAAAACCGAAAAAACCTCCGCTTATGGTAACCAGGTCTTCCTGGTCATATTCCACCTCTCCATAATAATCAGTCTGTATTTTCATAAGTTTCATGACTCCTATATTGATACGTTCATATTGGTTCCAGAAGAATCCTCGCGGGGAGGAATGTAATGAAAACCCCCGGTATACTCAAACTGTATATCAGGGTATTGTGTGACAATGGTCATGACAAGGGGCGGCACATAGGAAAGCTCGCCTTTTGCCACACGCAGCTCAAAAGAACCGCGCTGGACTATGTAAGCGGCAGCGGCTTCTGCCGGAACCTGGACAGAAGATGCATGGACCGGCGGGTCCGTATTGCCGGATACGGATGAATTAAAAGAAGCAGGGGAGGCAGGGGCCGCGCCGGAACCAGGCTGCGGGCGGAGCGGAAATGACTGGTTTCCCGGGACTGACCGGGAAACCGCACCGGACGCGTTCCTGCCCGCAGCAGGCATACCGGCCGGGGGCAGTCCTGAAAAGGACGCCGGGGGCTGGCTGGCCTTGGTTTCTTTTGAAAAGGCAGCGTTCACCTGATTAAGGAAATCATAGTCCACACAGCCAGAGGCGGCCCGAAACCGCGACAGGAAGGCATGATGGCGCACCAGGGCTTTATGGCGCTCCAATGCCATATTGTCCGCCGGAACCAGGCGCGCGTTTTGGGTGAACCGGATGGCCTGGAAGGGAACGGAAGAGACTTTTATAAGCTGTTCCATCATGGACACCTCCTCCGCGGGTATGGAACATAATCAGGAAATCAGCTGTATCACGTTTTATTTCACAAAATCAAATAAGGACGAAGACATCATATTAGAACCCACCCGAAGCGCCGCGTTATAGGACTGCTGGTAAGAAAACATCTCGGTTATGGCCTCATAGGGGTCTGCCCCCAGTTTCTCTTTATACTGCTCAGTCAGGGCAAGCTTGATGGTGGTCAGCTTTTCCTCGGTTGATTCCAGAAGGGAATACTTATTGCCCAGGTCGCTGTATACGGTGCTGACCGAATGCTCAGTGTCGGTCATTGTATCCATGACCGTCCCAAGGGCGGATGAGAAATTCTCCCTGCTGCCTCCGCCAATATAGTTATCGGAAGCAATGACAGCCTTGCCCACCAGTGCAACGGGACTGTTGTTCAGCCTTTTTATGACCTCATCCTTTGCCTGGCTGTCCGACATTGCATTCATAGCGCCGGCGGAAAGTCCGGTGATGAGGTTAAGCCCGCCTGTATTGGTGTCCAGAAGGGTATCGGGTTCTGAGATGTTGCCGTACCCCACATCCATATAACCGGTCTCACGCATGGCTTTGACGATATTGTCCAGGGTTTCATCTGCATCCATTGGCCTGCGTGGATCATCTGTAAAGCCGCTGAATGAATATTGATAGGTTCCGCCAGATTCCTCAAGTGTCATCTTCATGGTGGTGACGTAACCATCCCCTGCAAACGTATGGTCAAAAGTTAACTCCCTGCCATCTGCGCTTAAGGTAAAGGGCGGGGTGGTGGTGTCGCTGCCGCCAAAAATGTAATTGTTCTGATACTGTGCGTTTAAATCATTGACCATGGACTGCTGCTTCTGGAGCAGGTCGTCCCGGACTGTCTGCACAATCTGCATATCGCTGTTATTGCTGTCGGAGCGGACATACTCAATCTTTTTCTTGGCCTCGGACAGCCTGTTCTGAATGGAACGGGCCCCCAGCTCCTGCTGATAAAGCCGGTTCTTCACATTGGTGATAAGCCCCAGCTTGCTCAGGGTGTCCTGGTACTGGTTGTCTATTTTCTTGCCCTCATAGTAGGCCAGGGGATTGTCGGACGCTTTTTCGTAAGCTTTCCCGCTGGATACCTTATTCATGCTTTTATTCAGCCTGCCGTGTACATCATTGATGGAATTGGTGAAATTCCGGTAGTATGATGAGTTAGTGACGCGCATATTGTTTTATACCTCCATCATCAGGTTCTGTTTATCTTCCCACAAGGCCGGTGCCGCTGATCAGGGTGTTAAGTGCTTCGTCCAAAGCTGTCATGAGACGTGAAGCAGCATTATAAGCTGAAAGATAGGTCATCATATTGGACGCCTCCTCATCCAGGCTGACTCCTGATATGGAGTCCCTGGAATCCTGTATGCTGTTTAATACCGTCACATTGGTCTTAAGGGCGTTGATATTGCTGCTGGAGTCATTGGCCAGTATGGTGGATATATTATTCATATAATCCGCAAAGGACTTGTTATCCAATTCAGTATGGGTCTTTTTCATGTTATTCAGCATGGACAGGACCGTGTCCTTGGAACTGCCGTCCTTTTTTCCCAGATGTACGTCTCCATTGATCCATTCTTTGCTGATGCCGATGGTCAGGGCAGTGATATCCGCAGCCGGGTCGGTTCTGTTGGTGAGCAGCTTTCCCTGGCCGCCTTCCGCATTGGCATCATTCATGATTTTGGCGAAATGGGAGGCCAGCTCATCCAGGCGTTTCATATAGTACTGATAGCCCCTTACGTCATCCTGGACAGAAGAACCAGTGGCAACCGGGTCCCCGGTGCCTTTCTTGCCAAGCATATCCAGGCTGGCCTGTATGGAGCCTGAGGCCAGCTGGATACCGGTGGCAGAGGCTTTTTTTGAAGCCTCGCCGCTGGAAGAGGCGGGGGTGAACTGGATGGAAACAGCCGTGGGGTCTGCCGGGTTGCTGTCCACAGGGGTAAGCTTGCCATAGTTGCTGCCCAGGGTACCTTCGGTGCCGTTGATAAGGGTCAGCCTTTGGGTGGTTCCCTCCGGGTCCGTGGTATCCCTGTATACAAGCTCTACCTTAAGGTCATCGGGCCATTCCTTCCTGCTGATGATATTGCCCTTGGAATCATAGTTGTATAATTCTTTAGGAGCATCGACAATATTGCCCGAAACCGGGTCTGTCATCTTGCCGTCATGCTCTGCATCTTTAAAATAAGTCACCTCGATGGGGATGTAGCTGGCCAGCTCATCCAACAGGTTGTTGCGCTCATCCAGCAGTTCCAGGCTCTGCTGTCCAAGGACCTGATTCTGTTTGATCTGGTGGTTCAGATTCCCAATCTGGCGCAGGATGTCATTGACTTTATCCACGGCGCCCTGTTCGCTGGTGCCTGTTCCGTCCAGCTTGCTCAGCTCTGCCTTTTCGGCTGCCTCTATCTGGCGGGCCGCGTCGTTGAGCAGGTTGGTGAGGGACTGCATGCGGGAACGGAGTTCGCTTTCATACACAGAGTCATTGCCCTTATCCTGCAAACTGGTAAGGGTGGACTGGACGTCGTCAAAGGCGGTGCGGATTCCGTCAATGCTGCTCTCGTCCAGGGCCTTGGACAATGTGTCCAGGGCTGACTGAAGGGTATCGGAGTATCCGGACTTGTTAATCTGGGCCCTGTACTGGGCATCCAGATAGGGGTCCCGGATCTGGCTGACTTTATCCATGCTAACACCAAAGCCCACTGCAATCTGGGAACCGTTCATATAACGGGAAATGGGATTGCTGTAATTCAGGCTGGAGGTTTCAAGCTGCTGTCGGGTATATCCCTGCGTGTTCATATTGGAAAGATTCTGTCCGACTATGTCCAAACGCTTCTGGCTGGCCTGCAGGGCCGAGAAAGCAGTGGAAAAGCCGGAAAATGTGGCTCGTATCATATGGTATCATCCTCCGGATTGTTGTGATGGCGGTATGTGCCCGCTTATACGTATCGGTCGTGAAAAAAAGAAGAAGGTCCTTTGACAGGAACGCCGTTCTCATCGTATCCCTCGCCTGTTGTGTTGGAGAGGATCATGTTAAATTCCCTGAGCCTGACCTGGATCATCCGCTCCGCGGTATCCTTTACCTCACGAAGATGCTTAATCTGGCTGTCCAGCCGGGTGAACAGGGGAGAGAGGCGGCCGGCCTGTTCCGCGGTGGACTGGCTGAGGATCTGGCGGAAGGTAAGCCCTTTCCAGCCCATGGCTTCAGCCAGCCGCAGACGCTTCTGCTCCAGTCCCCTGAGCTTTAATATATATACCTGCTCACGCTTAAGGATTCCGTCCATCCTGTCATGATATCCCAGGGAAGCGGTTTCCGCCTTTTCCTCCTCAATCCTGGCAATGCCCTCAATGGTATGGGCCAGCTGTTCAATGGAGACGGCAAATTCCTCCAGCAGATCCTTTGTGCCGTTCTGACTATCCATGGTTCATTCTCCTTCATTAACGGTATCCCAGTAATTTCTCGGCTATGCGCCTGGCGTCGGGACGATAGGTTCCTGACTCCACCTGCTGCTTTAAACTCAGTACCCGTTCGCTGCTTACGCCGGCCTCCAGTCTGGCCGCGGCCTCCCTGGCAAGTACACGGGCAAAGGACATATCATCCTCAGGATAAGGGGACTTGTTAAGTGATATCTTATCGTAATCACCGGCTTCCCTGCCGGCAGACGTCTTTTGTAATGGACCGGTAATCCGGAAAATCCGTGCTGCCGGTAAAAAATTTGATGTTCATGACACCCTCCTTTCATTCAGTGCTCTGATGGATTCCCTTTGCTGCTATACGTAATTTATCGGCGCTTTTTGACCGGGGATAAGGCAGTTTAGAAAAAAAAGAGATAAAATTTTTAGAAATAACCCTAATGGTTATGGAGGACTGCGCCGATATATATAAAGATATAGACTCATTTTCTAAGTATAGTTCAGTACGGAGGTATTATGGCTAATATCTTACAGGTAACCGGTCCTTCCCTGAATCCGGACAACCGGAACATATCAGACAGCCAGAGGATTGCGGAGCAGGGGAACAGCCAGAAAATCCAGAATCCGGTGGACCCGTCCCGTGTTGTCAGGGCGGACGGGCAGGAGGAAGGAAAAAGCGGGGATGCCACAGGGGAAAGAAGCTATAGCATAATTGACTATGAAAGCAATTACGGGGCTTTCATCAAAAAACTGGGGGAGGGCATGGGACTTCCCAGGCTTTTGGAACAGCTCTTTTCCACGGAAACGGCCGGACTGCTGTTCGGGGACCAGGCGGAGGTAGGGGAGCTGGTAGAGAGGCTGCTCTCCTCGGTCAGGGTGGATTCCCCGGAAGAACTGCTTTCCTTCCTTAAGGGGCAGCAGCTTTCCCAGGCTAAATTTTCAGGTCCTTTTTTTGACGGCCTGCGGAACATCCTGTATCAGGATGCCTCCGAGAATATGAAGGAAGCGGTCCTGGCCTTTTTAAAGACATATAACGATTACTCATCCGGGGGCCATTTCCTTCAGCAGATGCGTACCCTGACAGATGATATAAGCCATCTCCTGATGAGACCCTTCCGGGATGATTTCCAGCAGCTTATGGGAGGCATGGACTGGAAGGCGGCCAATGGGGACACGGCGGCCAACACAAGCTTCCTTAACAGCAGGCTGATTCCCTTCCTGTCCAATTACGTATCCAGGACCCATGATTACGGGGCTGTGCGGGACGCTGTCATGCATCTCATCTTCCATGCGGTGCGCTATGAGAACGGAAGCATGGACCGGCTTCAGCAGCTGTTTGACCGTGTGGCGGGAAGCCGCGGTGTGGAAGCTTATTTTAAGGACAATGCCATGCCTTCCCTGGACAGCATACTGGATGCCCACGGACAGCCGAAAGAGGGCGGTTTTGCAGATGCATTCTCCTCCCTTTTGTTAAAGGGAGCCAACGGGGAGGCGGGACTGGAGAATATCCAGCAGTTTTATCAGATCATGAACGGCATGCTTTTGAATGAAAGCGTATACCTTCCCCTTCTGCATATCCTGTTCCCCTTCCAGTACCAGGGAAAGAATGTGATGTCTGAAATCTGGGCGGACCCGGACGCCGGCGGGGAAACCGGGGATGAGGGCCGTAAGATAAAGATGCTGTTCCACTTTGACGTCCAGGGGTTAGGCAGGTTTGAAATGCTCATGATATTTAAGGACAGGGTGGTGGACATGCAGCTTGGGGTGCCGCCTGTCCTTGCAGGCCAGTCCGGGGATATAGAGGAACATGTGGCCGGAATCATGAAGAAAAACGGCCTGGGCCTTGGCCGCATGCTGGTAAGGGAAAGAGCAGGCAGCCTGAGGATTGAGGATGTATTTCCGGAAATAAGGGAAAAGGAGAGGACCATCAATGTCAGGATTTGATGAACTGATGAAAAAGAAAGCTGTTGCCCTTAAATATGACGCCCAGAAAAACGGGGCGCCTGTCATTGTGGCTTCCGGTATGGGGTATATGGCGGAGAAAATCACGGAAGCCGCCATGGAGGCGGGGGTCCCTGTATACGAGGATGATTCCCTTGCCACGCTCCTAAGCCAGATGAAGCTGGGGGCGGCCATCCCCCAGGAATTATATCAGGCTGTGGTAGACATATACATATATTTCCTGGGATTTGTACAAGAGGGGATTCCGGAGGAACAGGAAAGGTCCGGTATCCCAAAACAGGATGATAGCAAGGAAAGGATATAAGGAGGAACAGCGGATGCCAAACAGGTGGATTAAGAGGGCAGCAGCCGTCATACTGGCCTGCTGCCTGGCACAGGGGGGCTGCATCACATCCATGGCAGCCACCAGGCCCCTCAAATCAGTGAGCGTGCGGGTGAATTCCAAGCTGGAGGCCGGAAGCACCCTGCCCGGCATAGACGTCGGGACAGGAACCCCGGAAAAAGGCAAGGTGATGGTGTCCGGAGGCAACAGCAAGTATCACGTATCCGGGGCGGAATGGGTGGACAAGGCCGGGGAGGAGCTTAAGTCGGCGGACGAGCCAAGGATGAAGGTCACATTGGAACCAGAGGATGTGGGGGAGGATTATTTCCTTGCAAGCTATAAGTCATCGGAGGTCAAAATCAGCGGAGGCACCTTTGTGTCCGCAAGGCGGGACGGGGACAACCTGGTGGTGACCCTCAGGGTAAACGGGGTAAAGGGGGAGTACGACCCTCCGGGGGATGCCTTCTGGAATGAGAAAAACCTGGGCGAGGCCAGATGGGACAAGCCGGAGAATACCTCCGGATATTATGAGCTTCAACTGTTCCGGGACGGGAAGTCCGTCCACAAGGTGTCCAAAACATCAGCGGTCAGGTACAATTTTTACCCGTACATGACAAAGGAAGGGGATTATACCTTCAAGGTAAGGACCATACCGTCAACGGATGTACAGGTGAAATACGGGAAAAAAAGCGAGTGGATTGAATCCGGGGAGCTGCAGATTACGGACCGGTATGTATCGGATGGCAAGGGGCAGCAGAAAAAGGACGGCTCCGTAATCCGGGGAACCGCGGATACGGTTGGCTGGGTAAAGGAAGAAGACGGCTGGCATTACCGTTATCCGGACGGCAGCCTGGGCAGGGGCGGCTGGGAGCTGATTGATGGCCTGTGGTACTATTTTAACATGGACGGCCTTATGCTTACCGGCTGGCAGAATGTGGACGGGCGGTATTATTATCTCCAGCCCGACGGGCAGATGGCTGTGGGATGGGCCAGGGTCGGTGAGAAATGGTATTATTTCCGGCCGGAGGAAGAGGCCGGGGAACCCGTGGGTTCCATGGCCGGGCCGGGCTGGAAGGTGATTGGGCCGTACTATTACTATTTTAATGATGACGGCTCCCTTTATACGGGCTGGCTTTCATTCAACGGAAAACGGTATTATCTGAACACGGTGGACAACAGTCTTCAGGGCGCCCTGTTCACGGGATGGATTATAAGGGACGGCCAGACCTTTTATGCGGATTCCAATGGGGAGCTGGTGGAAGGCTGGTGCCAGATAGACGGAAACTGGTATTATTTTCATCCGGGTTCATACGAGATGGCAAGGGATACCCGCATCAGCGGATTTTATGTGAATCAGGATGGAATATGGACACAGTAGCAGGAGGTGGCTTTAATTGAAGAAAAACAGAATGCTGAAGGCGGCCCTGGGACTGGGGGCAGCCATGTCGCTTTGGATGGGACTGTATGCATACGGCGCCCAGTCCAGTGTGATTGAAAGCGTGAGCGTCAGCTTTAAGACAATCTATGGGGAGCCGGAGGAGATACCTGAACCGGAGGTTACGGTCAGCGGCAAAAGCTGCTCCCTTGGGGATGTGCAGTACCGCACGGATTATGACAACTGGAAACCGGGGCGCAAGGTCCGGGTGGAGGTTACGGTGGTGGCAGAGGACGGAAAATACTTTCCCGCCACCCTGAACCGCTCCAAATGCAAGGTCACGGGCGCTGACTTTGTGTCAGCCAAGGCCCTGGATGATTCCAGCCTTCAGGTGAAGGCAGATTACCGGCCGGTAACGGTGCTGGGCGATACGCAGAAAGCAGGCTGGAGCAGTACCTCCAAGAAAAAGGCCGTGTGGAAGTCCGTGGAATACGCGCCGGGTTATACCCTGACCCTGTACGGTGATAATAAGGTGGTTAAAAGGATAACCGTGGAAAGCAACAGTGTCAATCTGGCCGACTATATGACGGACATGGACAAAACCTATTATTATGAAGTGAAGGCAGTGCCTGTTACCTCGGATGAGAAAAAGTATCTGAAGGAAGGCCAGTATGTGACCTCCACGGACCAGGAGTTTGACTGGGAGGATTACGAGAAGGAAGAAAAGCGCAGCCAGGGACCTGGGGACGGCGGTTCCTTTAAAGGGGATAATTATGTGATGCCGGACGGTTCAAAGGCAGCTGACACATGGAAGCTTGTTTCCGGTAAATGGTACTACTTTGACGGCAGCGGCAGCCGGGTAAAGGGCTGGCTCCAAACAGGCGGCAGATGGTACTACATGGACCAGGGCGGCGCCATGTGTACGGGCTGGCTCAGCCCCGGGGACGGCTTCTGGTATTATCTGGGAGAAAATGGGGACATGCTTACGGGCTGGATACAGCCAAGCCCTGGAACGTGGTATTATCTGGAGCCGGACGGGCGCATGAAGACAGGATGGCTCAATGACAACGGAAGCTGGTACTATCTGGACGGCGATGGAAGCATGGCTGTAAACCGTACCGTGGACGGATGGAACATAGGCCAGGACGGAAAGGCCTCAAGATAAGGTGTACAGGGGGCGGGAATGAATATTGGAACACGCCCCAGGATGAAAGGAGCAGGATAAAATGGGTTTAATCACATCGGCTGCCCAGGCTCAGGCCGTCAGGCAGCAGGGGGAAGGAGCTGACAGCCGGGTTTCTTCCCGGGACAATGCCTTCCGGAATGTGCTGAAAAACGGGATTTCCGGCGCTGTCCAGGACATGGATGCCATATTTGAGGAGGCGG
>ENA-OPSX01000451-OPSX01000451.1-human-gut-metagenome-genome-assembly--contig:-NODE-451-length-25142-cov-5.993144_pt1 | contig 25142 bp, 20 predicted proteins | sample MGYA00241462_ERZ501916 | MGnify/ENA primary metagenome ERZ501916 (study PRJEB25962, sample SAMEA2042113) | human gut metagenome | biome: human gut; feature: human-associated habitat; material: faeces...
AGAAACGATATTACAAAAATGAGCGTTGACGCAATCGTCAATGCTGCCAACACTTCTCTTTTGGGCGGCGGTGGTGTGGACGGCTGCATTCATCGTGCTGCAGGACCGGAGCTGCTGGCAGAATGCGAAACGCTCCACGGCTGCAAAACCGGGAGCGCAAAGATCACGAAGGGCTATCGTCTGCCCTGCAAATATGTCATTCACGCAGTCGGTCCGCGCTGGTATGACGGACGGCATGGTGAGCGCGAACGGCTGATCTCATGCTATCAGACTTCGCTCATGCTGGCGAAGGAATACGGCTGTGAGTCTGTTGCGTTCCCGCTGATTTCCTCCGGCATTTTCGGCTATCCAAAGGATCAAGCCCTCAAGGTTGCGATTGACACTATCAGCAGCTTCCTTCTCGAAAACGAAATGACGGTGTACATCGTCATCTTCGACCGCAAAGCCTATCAAATCAGTGGCAAGCTGTTTGCCGACATTGCTGCATACATAGATGACCGCTATGTGGACGAGCATACCGATAGTCGTTATGAGCGTCTGCGCAGAATGAGTTCCTTCCGGATGGACGAGCCGATGCCTTGCGAGTCCTCCGTCTGCGATGAAGATGCAATCGAACAGCTCATCCCTCCTGTCTCTGCGGCAGTTGCTCCTAAAAAGGCGGCAACCCTTGATGACGCACTGGGACAGATCGATGAGAGCTTTTCGGAGATGCTTCTGCGGAAGATTGACGAGCGCGGCATGACGGACTCGCAGTGCTACAAGAAGGCAAATATTGACCGGAAGCTCTTCTCGAAGATCCGCTCGGACAAGTCCTACAAGCCTTCCAAGCCCACCGCCATTGCATTTGCCATCGCCCTTGAGCTGCCACTTTCCGAAATGAAGGATATGCTCATGAAGGCGGGCTTTGCACTCTCCCACTCCAACAAATTTGACATCATCGTGGAGTATTTCGTGGAGCGTGGAAACTATAACGTCTTTGAGATCAACGAGGCTCTGTTTGCCTTTGACCAGAGTCTCATAGGTGCCTAATCTGACTATGAAGGAGGCATAGAAGATGAAGAAACACACATACATTGCAATCGACCTGAAATCCTTCTACGCCTCTGTGGAGTGCCGGGAGCGCGGCTTAGATCCTCTGGACACAAATCTTGTCGTTGCGGATGAGAGCCGGACGGACAAGACCATCTGCCTTGCCGTTACTCCCTCCCTCAAAAGCTACGGCATCTCCGGACGCGGACGGCTGTTTGAAGTCAAGCAACGGGTGAAGGAAGCAAACGCTGGACGGCAGCACGATGCACCGGGACACAGACTGGAAGGCTCGTCGCACTTCTTCTCAGAGCTGCAAGCAGACCCGTCTCTGGCGATTGACTTCATCATTGCGCCGCCTCGGATGGCGTACTACATGGAGTACAGCACCCGCATCTATCAGGTTTATCTCAAGTATATTGCCCCGGAAGATATTGTGGTCTACTCCATCGACGAGGTGTTCATGGACGTGACGGACTACCTGAATACCTACAAACTCTCGGCTCATGACCTTGCCATGAAGATCATCCTCGATGTGCTTGAAACAACCGGTATCACAGCAACCGCAGGAATCGGCACGAATCTTTTCCTCTGCAAAGTGGCAATGGACATTGTGGCGAAGCACATCCCCGCCGACAAGAACGGCGTCCGCATTGCAGAGCTGGATGAGATGAAGTTCCGGCGTGAGCTTTGGACGCATCAGCCCCTCACAGACTTCTGGCGTGTGGGTCGAGGCATTGCCAAGAAACTTGAGCAGAACGGGATGTTCACCATGGGTGATGTTGCCCTCTGTTCAGAGCGGAACGAAGACTTGCTTTACAAGCTCTTCGGGAAGAATGCGGAATTGCTCATTGACCATGCGTGGGGCTGGGAGCCTACGACCATTGAGGCAATCAAGGCATACCGTCCCAGCTCCAACAGTCTCAGCTCCGGTCAGGTATTGCACTGTCCCTACGAGCCGCAGAAGGCGAAGTTGGTTGTGCGGGAAATGACGGATTTGCTTGTGCTGGACTTGGTGGACAAGGGGCTTGTCACCGACCAGATGGTTCTCACAGTTGGCTACGACATTGAGAACCTGACCGATCCGGCACGACGGGCAAAGTATCACGGCGCGGTTGAGACAGATCATTATGGGAGGCAGATTCCGAAACAGGCGCACGGCTCTATCAATCTCGACGGTCACACATCATCTACTCGCAAAATAATGTGTGCTGTGTCAGAACTCTTCGACCGGATCGTGGATAAGAATCTGCTTGTCCGCCGTATGTATGTTGTTGCAAATCATGTCCTGCCGGAAGCTGATGTACCGAAGAAAAACGACGGTGCAGTCCAGCTCGACCTCTTTACCGACTATGCCGCCGAAGAGGAAAAACAGAAAGCCGAAGATGCCGCTTTGGAGCGTGAGCGGAAGATACAAGCCGCCACGCTTGCCATCAAGAAGAAGTATGGAAAGAACGCCATCCTCAAGGCAATGAATCTTGAAGAAGGTGCAACCGCGAAAGACCGCAATGCGCAGATTGGAGGGCATAAGGCGTGAACGGAAAATACGACGAGATCATGGGACTTCCTCACCACGTTTCCAAAACGCGACCACAAATGCCGATGTCAGATCGAGCAGCGCAGTTCGCGCCCTTCGCAGCACTCACCGGATATGACTCCGCCATCAAGGAAACCGGGCGTCTGACGGACGAAAGGATCGAGCTTGACGTGGAAGCTCTAAGTGCATTGGATATGAAGTATCAGCTTCTTATGGAAGCCCTTGATGAAGCACCGGAAGTTACCATTACCTACTTCCAGCCTGATGAGCGGAAGGCTGGCGGAAAATATGTATCAGCAGTCGGCGCAGTCAAAAAGATCGATGATTTTGAGCGGCGAATCACCATGCGGGACGGCACAAGGATTCCGATGGATGACGTTCTAAGTATTGACGGAGAGCTGTTCTCATCGCTGGAATAATGTCGCTTGCCATGCGACCAAATGAAGTGAATACCGAAGTACAATATGACTGTAAGGTGAGACGCCAAGCAGTCATATTTTTTATATACGGAGGTACTGAACATGAGAAAGAACTTGACGGAGATCGTATTCATCCTTGATCGCAGCGGCTCTATGAGCGGGCTGGAAGCAGACACCATCGGTGGCTTCAACTCCATGATTGAAAAGCAAAAAAAGGAGAATGGTGAGGCATTGATCTCTACTATCCTCTTTGACAACGTGAGCGAGGTTATTCATGACCGTGTACCGGTTCAAAAGGTCGAGCCGATGACCGACAAGGACTATTCCGTTCGCGGCTGCACCGCGCTTCTGGATGCTATCGGCGGAGCGATTCATCACATTGGAAATGTCCACAAATACGCAAGAAATGAAGATGTCCCTGAACATACTCTGTTCGTCATCACAACGGACGGCATGGAGAATGCAAGCTGCCGTTATGACAGCGAGAAGGTCAAGAAAATGATTGAGCGTCAGAAGGAAAAGTATGGCTGGGAGTTTTTGTTCCTCGGTGCAAACATCGACGCGGTTGAGACGGCAAGGCATTTCGGAATTGGTGCAGACCGAGCGGTCAACTACCACTCTGACCATGAGGGAACGCAGCTCAACTATGAAGTTCTGAGCGAAGCGGTTTCTGCTGTCCGATGCAGCGTACCACTGGGTACGAATTGGAAAAAGCGTATTGATGAGGACTTCAATTCCAGAAAGGACGGGAGAAAGCAATGAGAACGATCACCGTAAAAGGGACAGGAAATGTCTCCGCAAGACCGGATTACATCATCCTCTCCTTGAACATTGAAACCTTATCTAAAAACTATGACCGTGCAATGTCGGAAGCTGCCGAGAAAATCGAAAGGCTGCAAGGTGCCGCAGTCTGCGTTGGGTATCACAAGGAAGACTTGAAAACCACGAGCTTTGATGTCCAGACAAGGTACGAGAACGTCAAGGATCGGCAAGGAAATTACAAGCGGGAGTTTGCAGGATATGCTTGCACCTACCGCCTAAAACTTGCCTTTGACTTCGACAGCAAGCAGCTTGCAAAGGTCATTTCTGCGATTGCGGATTGCGGTGCAAAGCCGGAACTCAGTATTGTATTCACTGTAAGAAACCCGTCAGCGGTCAGCGATGAGCTGCTAATCAGCGCGACGGAGAATGCCAGAGCGAAGGCGGAGATTCTTTGCAAAGCATCAGGCAGTACGCTTGGGCAGCTACTTAATATTGACTACAACTGGGGCGAACTCAATGTGTATTCCAGAACAAGCTATGAGGTCGAAGACTGCATTCAGCCTCTTATGGCGATGAGTAAATGCTCCGCGCCAGAGATCGAGCCGGACGATATTGAAGTGTCGGACACCGTGGCTTTCACATGGGAAATCCAATGATTTTTTGACTTTTTTGAAATCCGGTACTCAACAAACGCTCTTATTGTGTCCGTTGTAAAGTGAAGGGACATTTCACGGAGGAATCTTCGGGGAATACGATTTTGGGAGATTAGCAAGCAAATCCGGTGAGTACCCACCGGAGAAAAATCAGTTAAGGAGACCCTGCCCTTAACATCAGATTTTTGCTTGTTGGGATAGTCCCAAACCCTTCTAATCTTTACGACGGAGGGCGCAGCATGGTACGAAGAACACGAGATATTCAGAAGAAGATTTGGCTGACACCACAGGAAGAACGGACGATTGCAAAGAAGATGGAGATGATTGGCACGGAGAACTTCGGTGCGTATGCAAGGAAGATGCTGATCGACGGCTACATCATCGTCGTGGACTACACGGAGCAGAAAAAGCTCGCCGCCGAAATCAACAAGATCGGCGTGAACATCAATACCGTCTGCCGCAGGATCAACTCGACGGGACGATTCTATCAGGACGATATTGACGAGCTGAAAGAAAAGATGGACGCGGTATGGCAGTTACTAAAATCAAAGCAATCCGAGGAACTTTGAGCAAGGCAATCGCGTACATTCTGAATCCCGAAAAGACCGACGAGAAGCTGCTGGTCTCGTCCTACGGCTGTGCCAGCGAGACCGCAGCGCGGGAATTTGAATGGACGCGGAAAATAGCCGAGCAAAAAGGGATGAATCCGGTCAGGATCATAGCCCGTCATGTGATCCAGTCCTTTGAAATTGGAGAGGTCACGCCGGAGCTTGCCCACGAGATCGGCAAGCAATTTGCGGATGAAATCCTCGGTGGAAAATACGAGTATGTGCTGACCACGCACATTGACAAGGACCATGTTCATAACCATCTGATTTTCAATGCGGTTGACTTTGTGGACTACCACGCCTACAAGAGCTACAAGCGGATTTACTATGATATGCGTGAGGTCAGCGACCGGCTCTGTAAGGAAAACGGTCTCTCTGTTATCCCTCCCTCTCAGAACAAAGGCATGAGCTACAAGGAGTACACCGAAGCCAAACGCGGCACGAGCTGGAAGCAAAAACTCAAGCAGACCATCGACCGGCTTGTCATCACAGCGAAGGACTACGATGATTTTCTGCGGCTCATGCAGGAAGCCGGTTATGAAATCAAACCCGGCAAATACATCTCCTTCCGCGCTGAAGGTCAGGAGCGGTTTACCCGTTCTAAGACCATCGGAGAGAACTACACCGATGAACGCATCAAGGAGCGGATTGCCGGACGGACGCCCCGAAGAAGTCAGAGACAGACCACGCCGAAGGGCATCTCTCTCATCGGAGATATTCAGGAGCGGATCAGGCTTATCGACAGCAAGGGTTATGAGCATAAAGCAAAGCTCACTATCCTCAAGGAAGCGGCACGGACGCTCAACTATCTCACAGACAACAACTTGCTCCAATACGCCGATCTTGAGAAGAAGGTCGAGGATGTTCACAGCTCCTATGATCGTACCGGCAAGGAGCTGAAAGGCGTTGAAGCGCGGCTGCGGGAAGTCCAGCCGCTTATCAAAAACATCTCCAACTACCAGCGCCTAAAACCTGTATATGACGCTTTCCAGAAGGCAAAAGATAAGCCGGGTTTCAAGGCAAAGCATGAGGCAGAGCTTGTGATCTTCGAGGCGGCACGGAGTACGCTGCTTGCCATGCAGGGCGATGAAAAACTGCCGAGCTTGAAGACGCTGCAAGCGCAACAGCAGCGACTTCTCGATGAGCAACAGCGGCTCTATGATGAACGTGCGAAGCTCAAAAAAGAAGTAAAGCAAATAGAGACGATCAAGTCTAATGTTGATACGTTTCTCGCTCCTTCTGCTGACCATGACCGTGATCATCTGCGCAGCACACAGCGCGAATAATCTCGTCAAAAGCAGGGCATCTCCGATCAACAGGAGATGCCCTGCATCCTTGAGAGAAGGTTCGAGAAATTGAAACTTTTTCTTTAATTTCTGCATCAACGGATTGCTTTTGAGAATGAAATCCAGTATAATATTATAAGCGATGTTGAATGCAAGCAAGCGAAAGGATGGTTGCCGTGCGCATAAGCTATAAGAAACTATGGATGCTTCTTCTGGAACGCGACATAAAGAAGGCTTCTCTACGACATGAAGTAGGGCTGTCTGCCGGAACATGGACAAAACTGAATAAGGGGGAAGAAGTGTCCCTCTCTATTTTGCTGCGCATTTGTGATTACTTGAACTGTGACATCGGAGATATATGTGAGGCTGTGCGAACGGACAAGAACTGAGTCCGGTTTTTCGTACAGCTCTTTTTGTAGAATAGTAAGTGTGAAACTATAACTTTGGAGGTTGCTGAAATGGCTGAGAATAACACAAGCAATATCGGCTTTGAAAAACAAATCTGGGACGCGGCTTGCGTCCTGCGCGGAAACATCGACGCATCCGAATACAAGTCCGTCGTCCTCGGATTGATTTTCTTGAAATACATTTCTGATCGCTTCGAGGCAAAGTACAAGGAACTGGTTGAAGAAGGCGATGGATTTGAAGAGGATCAGGACGAATACACTGCCGAAAACATCTTCTTTGTCCCTGAGAATGCACGATGGAGTGCGATTGCTGCTGCCGCTCACACGCCGGAAATTGGCACGGTGATTGATGACGCAATGCGCAGTATCGAGAAAGAAAACAAGCGCCTCAAAGATATTCTTCCTAAGAACTTCGCCCGTCCAGAGCTGGACAAGCGGCGTCTTGGTGAAGTGGTTGATCTCTTCACCAACATTCAGATGATCGAGCATGGAAACAGTAAGGACATTCTTGGTCGGACATACGAATACTGTCTCTCCAAGTTTGCCGAGCAAGAAGGCAAACTTGCCGGTGAGTTCTATACTCCCTCTTGCGTTGTGCGTACCCTTGTTGAAGTGTTGCAGCCGTTTAATGGGCGTGTTTATGACCCGTGCTGCGGCTCTGGCGGTATGTTCGTTCAGTCCGCAAAGTTCATCGAAAATCATGGCGGCAACATCAACAAGATTTCCGTTTTTGGTCAGGACTCCAACCCGACCACATGGAAGATGGCGCAGATGAATCTTGCCATTCGCGGTATTGAAGCCGACCTCGGCAAGTTTAATGCGGACACGTTTTTTAACGATTGCCACCCTCAACTCAAGGCAGACTTCATTATGGCGAATCCTCCCTTCAATCTCTCCGGCTGGGGTGCGGATAAGCTCGTTGATGATGTCCGTTGGCAGTATGGTACGCCTCCTGCTGGAAATGCAAACTTTGCGTGGTTACAGCACATGATCTGGCATCTCGCTCCGAATGGACGTATCGGTATGGTTCTTGCAAATGGTTCGCTTTCCTCGCAGTCCGGCGGTGAAGGTGAAATCCGCAAGAACATTATCAATGCCGACCTTGTGGACTGTATCGTCGCAATGCCGACGCAATTATTCTACGCAGATTCCGGTATCGCTCTGGTTCCTTGCAAAGAACAAGAAGCAGAAAGGCAAGACACTATTCATCGACGCACGGAAACTCGGCACTATGGTTACGCGGAAGCTGCGCGAAATGACGGATGTAGACATCAAGAAAATTGCCGACACCTACAACGCCTTCGTAGAAGGAACGCTTGAAGATGAAAAAGGCTTCTGCGCGGTTGTTACTACGCAGGACATCGCAAAGCAAGATTACATTCTCACGCCGGGACGCTATGTTGGCATTGAGGAACAGGAAGATGACGGTGAGCCGTTTGAAGAGAAAATGGGACGCCTGACTTCTGAACTGTCTGAGCTTTTCACTAAGTCTCATGAACTTGAAGCACAGATCAAAGAACGACTGGGGGCGATTGGATATGACATCTGAACTTAGCTCTCTGTGTTCCTACGCTAAAGGAAAAGTATCAGTTGATACTCTATCTAAACGAAACTATGTTTCCACTGAGAATATGGTGCCAAACAAAGGCGGTATTGTTGATGCAGGAGCATTGCCTTCTGCCCAATATACCCAGCAGTACATGAAAGACGATATATTAGTTTCCAATATCCGCCCATATTTCAAGAAAATCTGGATGGCGGATGATGATGGCGGGTGTTCAAATGATGTTCTTGTTTTCAGAGCAGAGTGCGGGTGTGACTCGACATTTTTATACTACGTCTTAGCTAATGATGCGTTTTTCAATTATGCTTCTGCTACGTCTAAGGGGACAAAGATGCCAAGAGGCGACAAAACCGCGATTATGCAATACGAGGTCCCATGCTTCAATCACGAGACTCAACTTCGTATTGGTAAGTTGCTAAGAAGCATTGATGATCGGATTACAGTCAATAAGAAGATAAACGATAATTTAGAGCAGCAAGCAGCCGCCTTGTTTGAGTCGTGGTTTGTTAATTATGATCCGTGGGATGGAGTGCAGCCCTCCGAGTGGGAAAATGCTCCTTTAGGATCATTTGTTGAGATCAAACGCGGAGGATCGCCTCGTCCAATTCAGGACTTTTTATCGGATTCAGGGCTTCGATGGCTCAAAATCTCGGATGTAACTTCCCTGAGCAGTCCCTTTGTACTTGAGATCAAGGAGCATATCAAGGAAGAGGGGTTAAGGAAGACTGTTTTCCTCCATGCTGGTGAGCTGGTTTTGTCTAACAGCGCAACTCCGGGTATTCCCAAAATTCTGGATGTCGATACTTGCATTCACGACGGTTGGCTGTACTTCCCAAAGTCAGAGCTGTCAAAGTATTATCTCTACCTGTTCTTCAAGCATATTAGAAAAGAGTTGGTAGCTTTAGGAAACGGCAGCGTGTTTACCAATCTCAAGACCGATATTTTGAAGGCGTTTCCGGCAACTAAAGCGGATGAAGCAACACTAAAAGAGTTTGATGCCTTGGTCACGCCTTTGTTTGATGCTATGCTCAATGCAGATAGAGAGAACTTCAAACTTGCTGCAATGAGAGATGCACTTCTTCCAAAACTCATGTCGAGTGAGATTGATGTCAGTGAGGTTGAGCTTTAAGCCGCTAAATTATCGTTTACCGCCTGAATAACTCTCACCAGTGGCGAGAGTTTTACAAAAGGGACTGCCACTGAATGTCGTTCTCTTACCTCGAAAGGAGACACGACAATGACAGAACAACTCATCACGGAGATACAGCGAAAAATGCTGCCGTATCTTAACAACGAACAGCTCATGCACCTTCGGGATGCAATGGCTGAGACATTGGAAGGGGCAACGATCACCTATGATAGCGGCTCAATTCCAGCAGAAGAAACAGATGCAGTCGAAGCATTTATCACGGCAAAACGGATCGAAGGCTGCTCAGAGAAAACCCTGAGCTACTACCGGAAGACGATTGAATCTCTGATTGCCGGAGTTGGAAAGGCTGTGCAACAGGTCACCACAGATGATTTGCGCCGTTATCTAACCAACTATCAGGTTCAGCGCAGGTCGAGTAAAGTGACCATAGACAACATCCGCCGGATCCTGTCCAGTTTCTTCTCTTGGCTTGAGGATGAGGACTTCATCGTGAAAAGTCCGGTACGCCGGATTCACAAAGTTAAAACCGCAAAGGTTGTCAAGGACACCTACACCGATGAAGCGTTGGAGCTGATGCGCGACAACTGTACAACGGCGCGTGATTTGGCTATGGTTGATCTTCTGGCTTCGTCCGGAATGCGTGTTGGAGAACTGGTCACGCTAAACCGCGAAGACATCAACTTCAACGAACGCGAATGCGTGGTTATCGGCAAGGGCAACAAAGAACGATTGGTCTACTTCGATGCAAGGACGAAGATTCACCTTCAAAACTATCTTGAGGGCAGAACAGATGAAAATCCCGCATTGTTCGTTTCACTAAAAGCCCCGTTTGACCGGCTGATGATCGGCGGTGTGGAGACACGTCTTCGGGAGCTGGGAAAGCGTCTGAATATCCCGAAGGTTCACCCTCACAAGTTCAGGCGGACACTGGCTACTACTGCCATAGACAAAGGAATGCCCATAGAGCAAGTCCAGCAGCTCTTAGGGCATCAGAAAATCGACACCACCATGCACTATGCAATGGTGAAACAACAGAATGTGAAGCTGGCACATAGAAAATATATTGGATAGGAGTAAAAAGATGAGACTTGGTGTTTGTTGTAAAACTAATCTTCATACTTACTCAGATAAAGAAAAATGGTCTTTGATTCGTTATCTGGACACAGGTAGCATTACCGAAGGAAGGATAGATGAAATCCAGACCTTATATCCCGGCGTGGACAAAATCCCCAGCAGGGCGAGACGGAAGGTTTCTGTTGGAGACATCCTTTTCTCTACTGTTCGTCCAAATCAGAAGCATTATGGAATTATTGAAGCAGGAACCGAGAATCTTCTCGTATCCACAGGATTCACCGTTGTGACTGTTGATACCACTATTGCGGATCCTTATTTTATTTATTATTATCTCACGCAGTCTTCGGTCATTGAGTCTCTTCAAGCAATAGCAGAGCAAAGTACATCAACCTATCCTTCCATCAAACCATCTGACATAGAGGATATTGAACTCGACCTTCCAGAGCTGGAAACACAGAAGAAGATAGGTTCTACGCTAAGGATGCTTGATAGGAAAATAGCATTAAACGAAGAGATAAACGATAATTTAGCGGCTTAGAGCTGGACGGCGGAGACATTGATCTCGCTGGACATGAGTTTAGGCAATAACGCATCTCGCAGCTCAGCCAGTCTCATATTTTCAAGGGAATTGTAGCGCATCTTCAAAAACATTGGCGAGACAACCTCCTTAAATAGCACCAGACTGTGCTTGTCAAACAAGGGAAGTCGGTATTGCCCTACTGTTTCGGCAGAAACACGTTGTCTCCCACTACTTCCGTTCATGTTTTTGACTGCATAATCGACGAATGCCGGATAGCGAGCCAAACAATATAGCATTTCGGGTGGTGTGTCATTTTTCGGTGCGAGTACAATATACTCCGTCGAGCCAAAAGCGACTTCACCATCATCAAGGAAGTCAATGAAAGCAGTTTTACCGTTTTCGAGACAGGGCGTAATGCGAGCTAAAAGCGTATCTCCGTTTGTAAACCGCATTCCCCCGTTAAACGGCTTCATTTCCCATCCGGACGGAAAAGCCCCGCTTGTCGATAACTGGCTCATATCTATGCTTCTCGACACTTGGTTTTTTGCCAATGTCCGCTTGGGGTTAAGAAAAGCATAGTCGGACACAGTGCAATCGTTGTTTTCGGCATTAGCTATGAGATTATCAAATACTGAGAACGCTTGCTGCTGTAAATTATCGTTTACCTGATTTGGAGGTTGTACCATGTTTGATAGAGTTCAGGAGAGCTTGAAAAAAAGCAAAGACGAGCGCCAGAAAAAGCGTCTTGAAAAGGAACGGGTTCGTCTTGAGAAAGCCGCAGCAGAAGCAGTTCGTGAGAAAGAGCGGCTTCAACAGGAGGCGGAAAAGATACAGGCTGAAAAAGACCGTCTTCTCTCCCTCGATGATAAGGGGCTGATGGTAGAATTGATTCTGGCAGTGCGAGGTCTATACTCACAAATGGAGTACATTCAAAGTCAGCAGGCTTCTTTATCCGAGCGGGTTGACGATATTGAGTCGGACATCTCTTCCATCCGCAGCGATATTTCAGATTTGGAAAGCAGACTGGGCTCGTCCGATCAGTAAAACTCAATGAAGGAGGCGCAGACGTGATTATTTCACCACAATCTCTTGATACAAACCTAAGTCAGCTTTTAGCGGAGGTTAAGTCCGGCTCAATGCAGTTGCCGGAGTTTCAGCGCGACTGGACTTGGGATGATAACCGAATTAGAGGAATTATCGCCAGTTTGTCGCAAGGCTACCCTATGGGTGCCATTATGCGGCTACAATACGGTAATCCGGACATTCAATTCAAATACCGCACAATTACGGGCGTAAAAGGCGTCTCAGTAAAGCCGGAGCATTTGATTCTTGATGGACAGCAGCGACTTACTTCCATCTATCAGGCAACATCCTCTAAAGAGCCGGTCTCGACCAAAACAGAAAAAGGCAAGGCTATTAAGCGTTATTACTATCTCTCAATGGAGAAGTGCCTCGACGATGATGAGGATCGTTTTGATGCAGTCTTGTCTATTCCGGAAGACCGTAAGATCAAAGAAAACTTTGACCGTGATGTGAAGCTCGATCTCTCCACCAGAGAGTATGAATACGAGAACAAGCTGTTTCCGGTCAATATTGTGTTCGATAGCAACGCCGTTATGGACTGGTTCATGGGCTACATGACGCACTATGGAATGAAGCCGGAAGCAATGGACGAGTTCAAGCGTTTTCAGGCGGATGTGCTGAATACAATTTCCGGGTATAAGCTGCCCGTGATTACGCTGGACAAGTCCACGCCGCGAGAGGCGGTATGCAAGGTGTTTGAGAACGTCAATACCGGCGGTGTTCCTCTCACGGTGTTTGAGCTTGTTACCGCAACTTATGCCACAAGAGACTTTGACCTGAGAAAAGACTGGGTGCAGTGTCGAAATGCCATTTGTGGCTTCGGTGACACACTGAGAACAGACCTGTTCGATGGGATTGATGAGACTACATTCCTGACAACTGTATGCCTCTATACAAGCTATTTGAACAAGCAATCTGGAAAGACAAACACAATCTCCTGCAAAAAGAAGGATGTTCTGGGACTTCCTTATGAATCGTACATAGCGAACCGGGATGTAGTGCTGTCTGGGTTCAAAATAGCAAAGGAGTTTCTTCTTCGGGATCAGTGCGTTTTCCGTCAAAGAGATTTGCCCTATACAACGCAGTTGATTCCACTTGCGGCAATCTGTGCTGTTCTCGGAAAATCCAAATGCAATGAGCCAAACACAATTAAAACGCTCTCTCGGTGGTATTGGTGCGGGATTCTGGGTGAGATGTACGGTGGGGCTAATGAAACCCGGTATGCCTACGACATTGAGGACATGGTTGAAGAGGTTAACGGACGTCCAAATGCGATGCACACGATCAACAGCGCAGTCTTTTCTTCTACGCGGCTGCTGACCCTTCAAACCCGTTTGAGTGCGGCATATAAGGGAATTATGGCTCTTCTCTACAAAGAGAAATGCCGTGATTTTATGAACAACACGACGATTGACATTGTGAACAGTATGCTTGAGTCTCCGGACATTCACCATATCTTCCCAGAGGCATATTGCGAGAAAATGGGTATCAAGCGCGAACGATATAATTCTATTATTAACAAGACGCCGATTCTTCCAGCAACTAACCGCTCGATTGGAGGAAATGCGCCGAGTGAGTATCTGGGGGCAATTCTAAAGAAGGTTGATGGACTGACCGAGGATGAACTGCAAGCACGGGTAGAATCGCACTTTGTTGACTACGCAAAATTGAAGGCAAATGACTTTAATGGCTATTTCATTGACAGAGCGAAGAACCTTCTCAGCTTGATTGAGAAGGCAATGAATAAGCCTGTCACCGACAGAGATGCAGAAAACACGCTGGATCAGTTCGGGGCGAGTCTGGCGTAAAAGGGAGTGACAAACTATGGCGGGATATTTTACAGAATCAAATTACGAGAACGCTGTCTTGCAGCTTCTCAATGAAGAACTGGGCTATAACTATATCTATGGACCGGACGTGGAGCGCGATTATCACTCGCCGCTTTATGAGGATGTTCTGCTACCTTCCTTGCAGCGGATCAACAAGAGCCTGCCTATGGATGCTCTGACGGAGGCGATCTACAAGCTCAAAAACTTTGAAACCGGAACGCTCTTGCAGAAGAACATGGTCTTTATGGACTACCTCCAAAACGGAGTCTCGGTAAAATACTATGACAAGGGCGAAGAACGCTCTACTCTTGTCTACCTTGTAGACTTCAAAAATCCTGCCAATAACGAGTTCACGGTTGCGAACCAGTGGACTTTCATTGAAAACTCCGAAAAAAGACCGGATGTGATCCTCTTTGTCAATGGTCTCCCGCTCGTCATTGTGGAGTTGAAGTCTCCGTCCCGCGAAGAAACCGACGCTTCCGCAGCATACCGTCAGCTCCGGAACTATATGTATGAGATCCCCTCTATGTTCATTTATAATGCGGTATGTGTCATGAGCGATTTGACCACTTCAAAGGCTGGCACAATCACTTCCGGCGAAGACCGCTTTATGGAATGGAAAACAACTGACGGCAGCTACGAGAATACGCAACACGCATCATTTGACACATTCTTTGTAGGTCTGTTTGAGAAGACCCGCTTCCTTGACATCGTGAAGAACTTTATCTGCTTTAATGTGGATGGACAGAATACTTTCAAGATACTCGCCGGGTATCATCAGTATTTTGCAGTCAAAAAGGCGATTGAGTCTACAAAACACGCAACCGTGACGGACGGTAAGGGCGGCGTCTTCTGGCATACACAGGGCAGCGGAAAATCGTTGTCTATGGTCTTCTATGCTCATTATCTGCAAGAAGCGTTAGAAAGCCCCACTATCGTTGTCATTACCGACCGCAACGATCTGGATGACCAGCTTTACGGGCAATTCGCCCGCTGCAAAGACTTTCTCCGTCAAACGCCGCAACACGCCGAAAGCCGTAAAAATCTGAAAGAGCTTCTTGCAAACAGGCAGGCAAACGGCATAATCTTCACGACCATGCAGAAGTTTGAGGAAAGCAACGAAGCTCTTTCGGAACGCCGGAACATTATCGTGATGGCAGATGAAGCGCATCGCGGGCAATATGGTCTCAATGAGAAGGTTGTGGTCAAGCAGAAGGACAATGGCGAAGTCGAGGCGAAAACCGTTATAGGCACTGCCCGCATCATAAGAGACACGCTTCCTAATGCAACATATATTGGATTCACCGGAACGCCGATCTCCACAAAAGACCGCAGCACACGCGAAGTCTTCGGTGATTACATCGACATATATGATATGACACAGGCAGTTGAAGACGGTGCAACCAGACCCGTCTACTACGAGAGCCGTGTGATTCACCTGAAACTCGACGAGAACACCCTCCATCTGATCGATAATGAGTATGACATTATGGCTGATAACGCCGATCCGTATGTCATCGAAAAGAGCAAAAAGGAACTCGGTCAGATGGAAGCAATCCTCGGTGCCGACCAGACGATCAATTCCTTGGTAAATGACATTCTTGACCATTACGAGAATTACCGCGAGAATATCTTGACCGGCAAGGCGATGATCGTTGCTTATTCGCGTCCCATATCAATGAAGATTTATAAGCGCATTCTTGAGCTACGCCCAGCGTGGACGGAGAAGATTGCAGTGGTCATGACGCAAGGCAATAATGATCCCGAAGAATGGCGTGAGATTATTGGCAACAAAGCCCATAAGGACGATATGGCGCGGAAATTCAAAGACAACAACTCTCCGCTAAAAATCGCTATCGTCGTGGATATGTGGCTGACCGGCTTTGATGTTCCCTCCCTTGCTACGATGTACGTCTATAAGCCGATGGCTGGGCACAACCTGATGCAAGCTATCGCCCGCGTCAATCGTGTCTTCAAAGATAAAGAAGGCGGTTTGGTTGTTGATTACGTCGGTATTGCGGCTGCACTGAAACAGGCAATGAACGACTATACTGCCAGAGACAAGAAAAACTATGGTGATACAGATGTAAGCAAGGCTGCATATCCGAAGTTCCTTGAAAAGCTCTCTATTTGCAGAGATTTGTTCCACGGATTCAGTTATGAGAAATTCATGACCGGAAGCGACCTCGACAGGGCAAAGCTCATCAGCGGAGGTGTGAACTTCATACTCGGCAAAAGTGTTGCAGAGTACGAGCTTCCCGACAATGAGAAGACACAGAATGTGTTCATCAAAGAAGCCCTGCTTCTCAAGCAGGCACTTTCGCTGTGCAGCAGCTTGGTAGACGAGCAAACTCGCATGGAGGCGGCTTTCTTCGAGTCCGTAAGAACAATGACCGTGCGCTTGGTTTCAGGCGGTACCGGAAAGAAGTTTACGCTTCCGGAAGTAAATGAGCGCATTAACGAGCTTTTGAAGCACAGCATCAAGAGCGAAGGCGTTATCAACCTCTTTTCTGATGTCCAGACTGAGTTTTCGCTGTTCGATCCGAAGTTTCTTGAAGAAGTGGCAAACATGAAGGAGAAGAATCTTGCAGTCGAACTCCTGAAAAAACTGATTTCCGAACAGGTCTCTGTTTACCGTCGAACAAATATCGTCAAGTCTGAAAAGTTCTCCGAAATCATTCAGAGCGCGATGAACCGCTATTTGAACGGAATGCTCACCAACGAGGAAGTTATTCAAGAATTACTCAAGCTGGCGAAAGACATTGCCGCTGCTGCCGCCGAGGGTGAAAAACTCGGATTGACAGCGGACGAGCTTGCTTTCTATGATGCTCTGACGAAGCCGCAGGCAATCAAGGACTTTTACGAGCATGATGAGCTTATTGCTATCACGAAAGAACTGACAGATTTGCTTCGCAAAAACCAGACAATAGACTGGCAAAAGAAAGAGAGCGCAAGAGCAGGAATGCGCCGTCTTGTCAAAAGGCTGCTGAAAAAACACAAATATCCGCCTGAGGGTATGGATGATGCTGTCCAGACTGTCATGAGCCAGTGTGAGATGTGGACAGACAATGTAATGACCGCTTAACTCCCCTACGAGAAAGGAGTAGATCATGGGCAATTCAGTCATGTTGAATGGCGTCGAATATGCCGGAGAGCAGATTGCCTACAAAGACAGCACCTATGAGCTTGTGTCAAAGGTCGCCTACCTGATCGGCGTCCCGCTTCGTATTTTCCAAAATGAACACGAGCCGCCGAAGATAGAGATATACAACCGGCTTGAACAGGATAAAAATGCCCGCATCATTCGTAATCTATGTATCATCCGCACCGCCATTGAGCGCAATTACCGGAAAATAAATGACATCATGCGGATGGAATACCGTGGGCTTCTTTCGATGCCTGAGATTCTTCCAATGTCCAGTATGCAGCAGCTTTCAAATGACGGAATCAGCTTTATCAAAAAGTCGAGTACAAAGCTCTGCCACCACATTATCGAGATCAACCGGCTGATTTCAGACCGCATTAACAACTGCAAAAGCCTCTTTCCAATCTGGATTAACTGGGCGTACATAAAAGAGCTGTTCATCATGCCAAACGGCTTGACAGAGGACGGAACGAAAGATGCTGCGGACATCTATTACGCAAGTCTCTCCTACTACCCCTATCAAATGTACATCAACTGGGTACCGATGGACGAGGGTAATGTCCTCTATAATGATAAGAAGTTTGCTACCCTGCTTTATCAATGGCATTGCGACGCCTTCACGGAATACAGTAAAGTCTCTGATGCAGGGGCTTTTGTAAAAAACAATATCTACGACTTCATAGATGACAGCGAGAAAACCGTATTAGTAGTGGACTGCGAAAACTCTGACCCGTACAAGCTGTGCGCCACGCTAAAAAATCTTGATTATGAGGTCATGCAGAAGATTACGGCGATCATTCTCTTTGATGACGTGCATACTGCTACGGCATGGCGGATTCTTGAAAACTACATCCGCATCCCCGTTGAACATATCATGATTGAGCGGATCAAGCAGAACAAATCACTGGTAGACATCAAGCTCACTGCAAGAGCCTGTCAGGAACACTACCAGAAGCAAGTGGATTCCTTCGTCATTGTCTCAAGCGATTCCGACTACTGGGGGCTGATTTCTTCCTTGCCGGATGCCAGATTTCTTGTCATGATCGAGCGGGAAAAATGCGGACCGGATATGAAGGCGGCACTTGCAGAATCCGGGATATTCTACTGCTATCTGGATGACTTCTACTCCGGCAACAGCGAGGACATCAAGAAAAACGCACTGTTTAAGGAGATGTACCGCTGGATTGACAACTCCGTTCACCTGAACGTCAACGATATGTTTGATGCCGCGCTGAGGAACACTCGAATTGAAATGTCTCCGGCAGAACGGCGTCAATTCTATGAAAAGCACATCAAACACATGACGCTGACCATCGACGAGAACGGAAACGTCAGCATTGAACTGAAACGCGGATAGCCTTGGTTTCTATTCCGGGAGGAATGTGGATGGACAACAGATTCTATTTTGGATTCAATACATCGGAGGAACGGAAAAAGCGCAGAAAAGCAGAACTGTACTCCATGAGTGAGCAAGTCAGCACCTTCTTTTGGGATGAAGCCCCGCAGCATGGATTGGAAATGCGTGAAGGGCAACAGGATATGTCCTTTGAGATTGTGGACGCCCTCATAAATGATCAGCACTTTGCGATTGAAGCTGGCGTGGGCATTGGCAAGTCCTTTGGCTATCTTGTGCCGGTGCTGCTGTACAGCAAACGCATGAACAAGCCGGTTATCATCGCAACCTCGACCATTGCACTTCAAGAACAGCTCTGGCGTGATGTCCACGCGGTAATGCCTCTTCTTGGACTGAACAGAGATGTCATCCTCGCAAAAGGACAGACCCATTATCTCTGCAACAAACGCGCAGATGAATATATGTGTGACCTGAAAGCAGACCCACCGGACGCGCTCAAAGAAGGAATCCAGCAGGGGTATGAGGAACGCAAGGATTTCCCGGATGTTTTGCCGCAAGGCGTCTGGGACAAGGTAAACGTGCAGCGGTTCAGCATGAAGAATTGCGGCTCCTGTGAAAAGAAGTGCAAGTATTACAAAGTCCGCGCAGCATTAAAGTTTACGGATGGAGTGGTACTGTGTAATCAGGATTTTCTAACCCAGCATCTCATGAAACTCCGGCGCGGTCAGGAGGGACTGATTAACGCCGCCGCTGATCTGCTTGTCGTGGATGAAGCGCACAACTTAGATGATAAGGTGCGGAGTGCCACAACGGAGCGTTTCGGGCAAGGTATGCTCTTTGGAATGATTAAAAGCGCATTCTATGAACTGCGATCCTCTGACCAAAGCAGCGTGTCCAGAGAAAAGCGAGAGGCAGAGAGCGCAATCATCGCCTTCTATAACTGCCTGAAAGCACAAGTCCAAAAGCAGATCAACGAGGCAGATCAGGATATGCGCTACGCTGACCGCTTTTTCTTTGACCAAAGCGGCAGCGCAGTTGAGCTGCTTACTGAAATGAACGCCGCCATACATAACCTTTCGTCCAGCATTCAGATTTATTCCAGCATGGATTTCAGAAACAACCGTTCCTTTGCTGCCTCTGATGATCTGGATGCCGTCAGCGAGTCCCTTTCAGAGCTTCTTGACCGGATAGATGATATGCTGATCTGGATTGAGCAGCACGGCAGCAACACAGAACTCGTCTATTGCCCTAAAAACACAAAAGAAATTGTGAGCCGCCTATACTTCAATGGTGATGAAAGAACCATCTTGACCTCTGCCACGCTGACGAACGCCACGAGCGGGTCTCTGGAAGAACAGTATTCTTACTTTATCAGCAATACCGGCTTTCCCGCTGGTGATCGTGGCTGCTTATCCGAGCCAAAGCCTTCCCCATATCCATACGATGAACACGCCATGATCTACTATTGCGACGATCTCCCGCACCCGACCAGAGAACATGAAGCCTTCATTGAAAAGGGTGTGGAGCGACTGCTTGAGATCCTGAGCATTTCCAATGGAAAGGCACTCGTGCTGTTTACGGCAAAGACCGACATGGAAGAGGTCTACTCCATTCTCAGTGAGAAAAATCTTCCGTACAAAATCCTGATGCAGCAGCCGGGATCGTCGCAGGACAAGGTGCTGCTTGAGTTTAAGGAAGATACGAACTCCGTACTTCTGGGGACGGGTGCATATTGGGAAGGAATCAGCATTGAAGGAAAAAGCCTTTCCAACGTCATCATTTTCCGGCTTCCGTTCCCTGTCCCCGATCCAATTATCGAGTATAAGTGTTCCGTCGCAAAGGATGCCCTGATGGATGTCCGCGTTCCCGAAATGATTATCAAGCTCAAGCAAGGTATCGGGCGATTGATCCGCAATTTCACAGACACCGGCATTGTCTGCATTATCGACCGAAGACTGCGGGACGAGCCGCCGGAACGCTATCATGACATTACATGGGACTCCCTGCCTATCAAAAATCGGACAAGCAGTTTGGACGAACTTAGGAAGTTTTACGAAGGTCTGCCCTCAGCCAAGGAATGATGATACAAACGGCAGTCTCTTCGGAAACATAGAGCAGCCCCCCAAAAAACGACAATCAGAAAACGGAGGTGTATCATGTTGTACAATGAAAATCTGCACGAAGAAGAACAACATCTGATCCAGCAGATTGCCGAGCAAACAGAGAGAGGTAAAATCGGCTGGGAACTGACGGAGTATAATCCGCTGTCATTTCTGAATGAGGACAAGATAGACAAAAACCCAGCAGTAATCTGTCAGTCCTTCTCCTTTGAAGCGATCATCGGCGGCTCCCGTTTCGAGCTTGATGTCATGGAGAATATTGATGTGCCGTCCGGTATGGGAGACTACACCATAACCTTGACGCGGGATGAAACCGAAAATTATCTTAAAATTGAGGATGCACTTTCCTTTGACTGTGACCGCTATGAATGCACACCGGAGGAAGTGGCAGAGCGATTTGCGGACAGCCCCATTGTCCGCCTCTGCAACGCCATCATTCCCGCCACGCTTGGGCAGGAGGATTTAGAAGAGGTCTTCACATGGGCAAGGTTTTTCAACGAGACTGGCATTTCTGCAAAGCTGATGAATCATCCGCTGACCAAGCTCTGTGAAAAGCTGTTCGACGAACACCGTCTGATGGACTTTCATCGCTGCGTCTTGGATGTGGACTATCGAAAGCAGCTCCTAAATGAACTGGCTCATAACTAAGACACGAAAAAACGCCCCCGACACTGTGCCAGACGCACAGTGCCGGGGGCGTTCCCGTTTCCAGCGATTTATTTTTCTCTCGGCAAGGGACTGTTCATAAGGTGACACTTTCCGTTTTACGAAGCCGTAAAAATTCGATGTGTTCCGTGGAGATGTTCACTGGGTAGCATACGCCGTACACGTTTCCAATAATCACCGAGTAGTGCAATGTGTATTCACTATCGGGAAATACTTCACGGTTTTCGCAATGCTTGATTCAGGAGTGGGATTTTTGCCTTATTCCCGCGTGACATCAAGGGAAACCGGATTGATAACGATGATAGATTTGCCCTTTTTGTGGGCATATCTCACGGTGTTCCCGGTACCGCTGGGGCATCCATTCCATACTGCGAGAATATAATCGGCGTGATCGACCATGTACCGATTTCTCTTGTCCATGCAGTCCGACGTGTACTCCCGTTGCAGCATGGTCTCCTTGTCACACTTTGCCGCGATATTATAATACCGTTCCCGTGAAGCCACAGACCATTTGATCGCTTGTGTCTCACAAGGGATTGCACTTTCCAGAGTAATGTGAGGGTATTTTGATTTCAAATCGAGTACAATTTCCGCAGCGTACATATCGACGCCAAGAGCCATGCCGGTAATAAAATGCGTGACGCCCTCGTTCTCGATGAGTGCTACAATCTGATCCCGCATAACAGATTTCAAAGAAGTACAACGCTTATCGGATTCATCAAAGCCGAACGGAAGACTCTGCGGTCTATGACCGGTAAACGCACAAGTCTTGCCTTGAACGGATTGCTTTTCAGCTTTTTGAGCAGACTTTCTAAACTCAATAATGCGCGACATGACACCCCTTCTTTCACTCTTTTGGTAGGTAACTCCATTCTATCACCCTCATCACGGACAGTCAACGCATTGTCGTTAGTAAAATTAACGACGGCGTACCGTGGATAATGACACCGCCGTTAGGTACACTAAATGCAAAGGTGGTGAGGCTATGCGAGGGAAGAAGGACATCAATATTGAAATCGGCGGCAATATTCAAGTGGCAAGAGAACAGGCGGGCTATACGCAGGACACGCTCTCAGAAATGCTTGGCATGACGCCGAATCACCTGAGCGCTATTGAGCGTGGTGCTTCCGGTATTTCTCTTGAAGCCTTGCAGCGTCTTTGCCGTTTGCTGGGCGTCAGTGCGGACCGAATTATCTTTGGGACCGAGGAGCCAGAAGCGGAAGCCCTTGCGCTTGCCAGACGTATTTCGGATATAAAGCCGGAATACCGGCAACAGGTTCAAGAGCTGCTGTCCGCTATTTTGAATATGTCATAAAAAAGAGCCTCTGCCGACGCCCAAAACGGGCATCGACAGAGGCTCTTGGTTTGTTTTCCGGGCATTCAAACAAGTGCCGAAATCGACCCTTATTCTCGCTCTATTGCTGGAACTGTGCGGGGAATATAATCACACTGGGCGGTCATTCCTCGTCGCTCTGAGGCTTGCAATCACAGGCTTTTTCGACCCCTAACTGTCTACACCGCGATGCCTTGCGGGAGAAGTGCGGACAGGCGATGAGATCGGCACGGAAACTCTGCTTGCAGCTATGGACGCAGCGGACGCAGAAGCGGTTATACTTCCGGCGTCCGCTGTCCCCGATGAAGAACGACCACTCCTGCCGCCACTTCTGACTTCTGCTCACAGCTCAATCTCTCCTTTGTGCTTTTGGGGAGGGCAGCATTCCTTCTGCTTTTCAGCCTTTGCGGACTTGAGCCTGTCCATGATGGAGGACTTTTCGCCCCTTTCGGGGGCTTTGACCTCTGCGGTCTTGCCCTCCTTCGGACCGTTGTTGATGATTCCGTCAATCATGCCGTAGTCATCCTCCATCGACATCTCCGCTGCCTTGAGGTAGTTTTCCTTCTCAAGAGCCGCCATCCAGCTTTCCTTGCTGATACCGAGCATTCCGCCCTTTGCCGCATGATCGGCAATCTCTTTTGCATCTACGCACAAGCCCTCGGTGTTATCGGAATAGAGACGGTAAACCTCGCAGCCCTTCTCCAAAGCCTTCTCAGCCGCCTCCTGACCAGCGGGAAGAACACCAGCCCATGCGTAGCCGTAGTCCTTCATATCCTGAACGGAGAGCGCGGGATCGGGCATTTCTGGCACTTCCTTGACCTCAAGGTCGAGAAGGCGGAGTGTGTCATCGTCAAAGCCGTTGTAGACATCATCAAGGACGAGCTTGCCGCGCTCATCGACGATGATGCAAGCAGCTTCATCGCCGTAGGTGTCATGCTCCATCAGATAAAAGCTGTGACCGCCGACTTCGTGCTGGTCAATGGTGTGCCACGTCCCGATGTGACCGGCAACCGTCAGACCGGAGGTGTCGGCATTCATCTCAAAGTCCTTCTGCTCAACGCTCTCCTGCTTCTGCTGCTCCTTCGAGATCATGGGGATCGCAACAATCTTATCGCCCAACTTAACAAACTGCTCCGGAACTTTGAAGAGGTCGGAGAACTTCTGCATCTGCTCTACGGTCAGAGAACCGAAGCTGTCATCTGTCAAGCCGACTACCAAGAATGTTCCGACAACAACGTCGTAGATGTCACCGTCCTCATCCCGCAGAGCGCGGTTCAGGGGCAGACCTTCCAGCTTGCCTTCCTCGTTGCAGACTAAGGCAACAGGGTCTTCGTAGGGATAAATTGCCTCGATGTAACCGCCGACCTCATGCTGCAAGGACTCCAGACCGGAGTCAATCTCCTTCACATAAGGCTCCTTTCCCGGCTCAACAATGAGAACGGCGATGGTGCTGTCACGCTCGGTGGCTTCCCCTGAGCCGGTGATCCGGTATTCATCGGGAATATCATCAAGCTCACCGTTAAACTGCCTGTCCCACCTCTCGCTTGCAACACGGACATAGCCCTCATCGGTGAAGCGTCCCTGCTCATCCATCGCAATGTCGCGCCCATAGCGTTCATAGTCGATGTAATTTGCCAGAGGACCGAGATCCTTTTCGGAGTAAATACCGGCTTCGTGGGCGTAATAATAGCCAAGGTCGGATTCGTCGTTGATACCGGGCATGATGTCGTAGCAGTCCAAATTGAACGTCAAGTTGATGAGATCGTCGATGTCGCTGACCTCATCGCAGCCAGCCTCCATAATGGCAACGAGCTTTTCCTGATCGCTCAGGGAAAGCTCGTCAATCAAGGCGGCGAGATAGTTGAGCTTATCAAGGCTCTCGTACTCGCCAAGCATCTTCTGAACGCCATAGATTGGGCATTCGTAGTCAGTGATAAACCACTCTTCGTAGGGCTGACCGAAATCATCCTGCTTGCCGATCCCGATGCGCTCAAAGACCTTCTGCATCTCTTCCTCTGTGGTGGGCAGCTTCACCCACTCACCGACCAGCATACCCTCGTTGTACTTGCCAAGATTAGCGATATACACCCTCATGTCGTCCACCACAGGCTTACACCTCTTTTCTATGGAAGTTCATAGATACCGTGGTCGGTTTCCACAAAGCGTCCGTTGTCGTCAAGGTACTGCCCGTAGGCTTCATAATCGAAATAGCGGGTGACGCTCTCACTTAGGGAAGTAAAGTCTGGGTCGTTGTTCAGAATGTGGCGGGCAACGTCCGTCATATTCCTGCACCATGAATAGTGGATAATATCGTTTCTGTATCGGTGCAGTTCGTCAAGGTCAGAGAAATAGCACATCAGCTCCCCGTAGTCCTCTTTTAAGTTAGAGGGTAGATTTTCGTAAATAGAATACAGGTCATTGAGTTTTTCGACGGTGGTATCTTCCTGCACTTCATCAGCAAAGGGAAGCTCCTTGCCCGTGATATAGTAATCGTCCGTATCTACATCAATCCCCAGCAGTTCTTCCACCTGTTCTGTGTCGATAGGCAGGGTGAACCAAAAGGCTCTGATTTCTCCGTCTGTTGGCTCTCTGGCTTCAATCTGCAC
>ENA-OPSX01000468-OPSX01000468.1-human-gut-metagenome-genome-assembly--contig:-NODE-468-length-24340-cov-2.689273_pt1 | contig 24340 bp, 21 predicted proteins | sample MGYA00241462_ERZ501916 | MGnify/ENA primary metagenome ERZ501916 (study PRJEB25962, sample SAMEA2042113) | human gut metagenome | biome: human gut; feature: human-associated habitat; material: faeces...
TTTATCAGTACCAAGTGATCCATGCTGCCATAAAAGCCACAGACGTTGCCCTCGATAAACCACGTTATGTCAGCAAAAGTATCCCGGATCTGCTGTAATGCTGTATGGCAGCTTCGGTTCGGACGGAACCCGTGTGAATCATTAGAAAATACCGGCTCATACATACTCTCTAATATCAGCCGCACAACCTCCTGTACCAGCTTGTCCTCGAAGGATGGTCCACTGTAAGAACAACGTTTCCCCTTCTGATTCTCCCTGTCCATGTGCAGCGCAGGATTTGGTCGGTAGCTGTGATCTTTCATTTTTTTTATCAGCCTGCATCCCCGTTCCATGTCTATACCGCCGATGACTTTCCGGTCAGCTCCTGTCCCTGTTCTTCCCTCTTTCTTTTGAAGCTTCTGATAAGCCAGAAGATAAAATCGTTCATTATACAGATTCCGATACAGGCGTTCATAATGGTACCCCTCATTTCCTGCTTTTGAATTTAGACTGTTTAACACATCAATCGGATTTCTCAATGCCTCACGCACCGCTCCTTTCTTTGTATTAAAAGATAAACTGCCGCCCTTCGCCAAGTGAATGGCTTTCCGTTGCCATGCCGGATATCGCTAAAAAACTTCCGGTTTAGGCAATCTCCGTTTAGACGGTTAGAAACACAGCCTGTCAGATTGTCGGATAGGACGTTCGCCCTTTTCCATTTGCTATGGCTGGTCGGTGCAAATATCCCGGACAGCTGCGCCCGCCATCTACGCAGTTCCTACACCGCCTGACACGGAAACTATCGTGTGTCAGGGACTCGACTATGTCCCCTCGGACTATCCTTCAGGCAATCAAGCCTTTATCCTCATATCTGACCTTTCCCTTTGCCCTTCAGCCGCAGCCATGATAGTTTGGCTGGCTTATGACGTTACCAACATGCTATACTCCCTGTCCGGTTTCCCTTTCAGATCAATTGGTTAGGGAGGATTGTGGGTATAAAACCCGGATATGTTTCAATCCCTGCTTTGCTAAAGCAGATTTTCCAACCGTCCGCGTTCGTAACAGCTATATGCAGTTGTTACGCCCTTACGGACGCACTGGCAGTGTCAACAAAACCTTCTCCTGACCGTCCTCTAAGAACCTGTCCTGCTCTCCACAGATTCCATTCCACACTTCTTTTTGCTTTGCTCATCATTTTTCTCATTGATTCATCCTCCTTGGATTAAAATAATAAAAGACAGCATTGCTGCCGCCCTTTTTTCATTGTTAAAGCTGAATCATCTGTGTCTGTACCGGTTCCGGACCTCCAAACGCGACCGGCCTAAAATCATTGGTGTCCACGTAATAAAAAAGGCTTCCATCCTCGTCATAGAGTTCGATCACATCAGAAATGGTGATCACATGCCCATCATAATCCGGGATTTTCTGTTCCCCGCTGAATTTAGCGCAAATCCTATCCAGGTCATTGGTTTCGATTTCTCCATCGTAAACAGTCCGGTAATTCTGCGGCTCCGGTTCCCCAAATTTCCGAATCAGTGCATCATATCCAATGAACTTCATATGGACATCCACCTCCGGCTTCAGCTGCCAGATTCGACAGTTCTTTAAAACCCCTTCTCCCTGTGTCTCACTGCCCCCGTTCATCAGACGGTCATACACACCTCCCACCCATTCGACCATCTCAATGCTTCCCTGTTTTCTTAGGAACCGCTCCATTGCTTCCCCTTTAAAGATGGGATCAATGACCGCCCTTCTGTTCCGGATATACCCTGCCTTGTTTCCGAAGTACAGGATACCTCCGTCTTCAATCTGGATTCCGCGCATCCTGTCCGCCTCCTTCCATCATGTCATATCCATCGTTCCCGAAACAACCTCCTGCCCATGCTCCATCGCTTTGATATCCTTCGCAGTCGGAAATAACACAGTCCCCTCCTCAATCTCCAGTACGCAGAAATCATTCCTGTCACAGATCATGATCCGGTGCTGGTAGGGGAGCTGCATCTCCACATAGTCTTTGACCTCGTTCTCACTGCAGAGCCACACTCCGGTTGTATATCTCCCATCCGGCAGGAAGCTGTAACCACTGTAACGCGGCTCATGCTCTTCTAATGGCAACGCCCCTGCCGGACGGATCTGCGACAACTGCAGTCGCTCATGCTCCGAAAGTAATTCCGGCTTTAATACTCCCACCACATCGGACCGTCTCCATCTGGCATATTCACCTTGATACAAATCGATGCCAAATACGGACTGGTTGACCGCATCCGCATCAGCTCCGTCACCCCCGACACAGTAACAAAGCTGGCTCGGGCTGTCCTCCCCCAGGGCGGAAGCTTTAATCACAATGACTTTCCCCTTGATGGAACAGGAGCTTCCTGTCTCGATACAATCCGCTTCCGTATAGGTTCCTTTTTCCACCTCTATTCCCCCTTATGCTGTACCAGACCGGAAAGGTCTGAGATCAGGCTTAACCGGATGGAATCCGGCATAGTCTTAATGGCTGCGCGCACATAGGCCTCTACCGCCTCCGGCGACTGGTCTCCAACTTCAATCAGCTCCATCTTCCGGATCATGACCTGTCCGTCACACAGATTCAGGGCAAGAATGCCACCATACTCCATGCCGGCTGCCTCCCGAAACTCCTTGGGAATCAACACCCTCCCCCTGTGATCCATCAGCTTGTACACCGGTTTACTCATCGTAGTATCCTCCTTCCTCAATGGCCTGATTTACTTCCTCCTCTGAGATTCCAAACAGGGACAGAATCTCCAACAGCGGTCCCCGCACTACCTCCATGGGATCTTCGTCTCCAATCAGGATGGCCCCCGGCACCATCTGTACAACCAGACCGGCATCCAGTGGAATATGGGCTGCCTCTAACAAATCGTGCGGTATGACCAGTTCCGCCTCTTCCTCTTCTGCCTGATGTTCTTCCTCCCTTTCCCTTTTCAGGAAGTCATTCTCTCCAGGCAGTCCCATTTTCCAGCAGGATAAATGGACCAGATCCCCCGATTTTACCCCGAGTTCCTCCAGCGCACCAGGCGGCAGGACCAGGCTTCCATCCTCCGCCATTCTCCCATTTACGAAAATATTCGTCATGACTCCTCCTTTTTCTGGTTTTCTTTCTCCCGTTCCTGGCTACTTAATTCCCGGCAGAAGGTCAGAAGCTCTTCTTCTCCAATACAGATTTCTAACTGCTCCAGTTCCTTGACCAGGGAGGCCATTGCCTCCAATTCTGCCGTAAGCTGGTCCATGCACGCTCCATTGCGGTATCCGCTGAAGGTACGCACATAGCCTTTTACATCACAATGGTACATACCGCTTTGCCGATTTTTTATCATAGCAAGATAGATGGCTGCCAGACAGCCCTGGTCCACCTGCACGGTTAAATACCCTCCAAATCCGATTATCAGATGCTGCTTTCCAGCCGTTACCTCCTCAATCCGCCGCTTTGCTTGCCAGAGCTTCTCAATCTCATTCATTTCCGTCATCACCTCCCAGCAGCCCCGCGGAAAACAGATCCATTTGCTGTGGCCCTGACTTCCTCCGTTCCGCAGGATCATAATTCGTTATAATAACCTCGGGAAATTCACAGCCTCCGTCATAACGCTGGGCCAGGTTATTGATTCGGGTGACCGCAGTAATCTGGTATCCGTCATACAGGTTCCGGATATATTCACAATCGTTATAGCTGACCATCCATTTTCCCAGACAGCCTGCCAGCGTATCCCGGAGTCTTACATGGTCTTCCTTCGGAAATTCGACTTCATAATGGTCTATGGCGGATCACAATAAAGAAAGGCGTTCTCCCGGTCATACTGCCGGATGAGCGCCTCAAAATCCTTATTCTCTATGATGGTATTAGCAAGCCGGTTTGAAGCCTGCCAGATGAGGGAAAAGGTCTTACGCACGTCAAAGGCCTGACAGCCAAATGATGTACAGCCGCTCCCATAGCTGTACCGGATCAGCTTATAAAAAGCGGCCGCTCTCTGGACATCATCCGGGCCGGCATGTTCTAAGAGGAGGGACCGCAGCTCCTCAAACTCCATCGGCGGCAGGTTATGCTGCGCCAGTTCCATCTCCTCCTTCAAAAAAGCCGGATCAAACTCCTTCTTTTCTAAGAACCTGCGCAGAACAAGAAACTCTTCCCGGCTGTTTAATGGGAGGAAACCCAGCAGACGTAAAAATTCTATGGTATGATTCTTGACACAGGAATAGAGGTTTGTCAGGTTTGAGTTGAAATCGTTGTAAACCTCCATCACCCTCGGATCGGGCGGCCGTCCAAACAACACCCAGCCTCCGCCTCCGAACACTTCAATATAGCGTTCATAGTGAGCGGGGGATATTTCATAAATCGTATTCCGCAATGCCTTTTTACCGCCAACCCACGATATAAAACTATTGATGATTTCTCACCTCCTTCATGTCCTGCATGGTTTTGTGTCTATAGTTCCATCTGCGGCCCATTTCCCTGCTCTTCCTCCAACGGCGTTTCATTGGAACTGGCCACATAGGGTGTCATACACAGCCTGCTTTTCCTCCAGTCTTCCCTCCCGTAGCTTTCAAAGTCAAAATTCCGGAACGCCTCCGCCTCCAGATCGGCTCCCCCTTCCCTGAGACATTCCATACCGTAGATGGTAAATGCTAATGCATTCAACGTTTCGACGTCTACATCCTTGCCAAAGGCATTTTCAAAATTGGGAAGCGGACTGCGTATATCCGTAATGGTACATTCCTTAAATGTATGAATTCCCAAATCGGCAAGGACCTGGCGTGTCCTCTTCTCACTACAGGGAAGTTTCAGCCAGACATCTTCTTTTGTTTTTGATACCTGCAGGTGCACAAAAAAAATATAGTCCTCCATCGTCTGTTCTGGAAGCTCCTTCCCATCATATGGTTCCACCCAGCCTTCCGCGCTGCGGCAGCAGTATCCCTTTGAGGTAAAAACACCCTGCTCCTGTTCCTTCACATAGTGCCCCACCTTTTTGAGGGACAGGAGAGGATAGACCTCATCCGGGAGGTTCCGAATGACCGGCACTAAGTCATTTTCCATGGATACTTCGCCAAGCTCCTCCTCATCCATAATTCCTGGCAGGAGCTCAAAGCGGTCCAGATTATAAGCCGCATTAATCAGGTTCCTGATAGTCCGTTCTGGTACAGACTGTAACACACCCTCATAGGTGTCCAGTTCCTCCTGACTCATCTGGGAAAGTTTCTGCGCCAGGAAATTCAGTTCCTGCAACGTAGCGCTGCACGCTTCCAGCGGCTCATATAGAAAATCAGGCCACTGGCCAACAAGTTCCAGGGAATATCCCTCCCCGTCCGCAACTCTCGCACACTGCTTGGCGTTTTCCAGCGCCATTTGATAGGTTGGGAGTGTCAGGGTATATCCCTGATACCAGAAATCGCTCTTATACCGTTCTGCACAGATACAGACCTGCATTACCAAATTCCTCCCATCTGGGGACCTTGCTGTACAGCTTCTACTCCCTTTAGTTCCTGCTCTGTTCGGGGGCCATAAATCATCGATGAATTATAAAAGTGGACATTGAGAATCCCGCCCCCTTCACATTCAATATCGATCTGTTCAAAGCCTTCTCCCCAGCCATCTGAAGCTTGCCCCATCCAGTATTTTTTTGTCCATTCCAATTCATCCGGCGTCAACTCTCCTTTGCTCTCGATCTGCAGCACACCCCAAAGAGCATGGTGGTAAACCTCAATCGCTGGAAACATACTGAGGATTCTCTGTTTCATCAGCTGGTTGTCCATATATTCTGCAAGTCCCGTTTTTTGCTCAAATATAGGGTCCTGTTCCAATTCCTCCCGGATTTGTTTTTCAAAAATGGTCAGTTCGGTTGCACTAAATGATTCGTCATAACCTTCGGAACCACAAAAAACTCCCGTCAACTGGTTATAGAGACGCGTTACCACCGTTTCATCCGAAAGCCGTTCGCAGCACCACTTCTTACTCGTCACAACGCCATATCCGGTCTGAACAGCCCCATGTTCCTTCATCATAGCCTGGCCTATAGCATCCCAGTTCACATACTGGTCCAACCGCGGCTCCAGGGAGGGATCTCCATAACTTCTGATTACCTCCCTGGCATATGTCCCCGGCTCCTGCACCTGATCCAGGAACTCATAGTTTCCCATATTCCGCACAACCGAGAGTGCCTCTTTCATAGTCCTCGGGCATTCCGCCAGAAAAACAGCCTTCAAAAAGTTCGGTGTGTAGTTACGGTTGGATAACACTTTTTCCTTTAAAACAGCTGCGATACGGTTCACTTCCTTGAGATCACTCTTTGTAGGAAGATATCCCCACAGTTCCTGGAATGGTCCTCCATACTGGTTGAATTTACACTGGTTCAGACTTCTTAGATCCAGAGCTGCTCTTGCCATCTCCATCTTCTCCGGTGTTGTCGGTACGGCCAGGGAATACCTCTTTCTCCCCGTGTAAATATGCAGAAGGAACACCGAATTTTTATCGTAGCCGGCATCTGGTGGAAACTCCCCAGGATACACATCCTGGAAGGTTTTACCCTCCACTTTCCGGACGGTCTGCCCCACCTGCCCAGGATCATGATTCCCTGCCACAAGTTCGTAATTGTCAAGATTATAAGACAGGTTGAGGATATCCTTCCCTGACTTTGGGGTTTCAGCCTTCAAAACCGCAGAAAACAACTCCTGTTCTGCCTGTGTTAAATATTCCAGCCGCTTTGCTAAGCACGCCAACGCCCTCGCGGATTCCGCATCAGTCCTCATACCTTTTAACACTTCCGGCAACGCCGGGATAGAAGCTTCTGCCTCGTAAATAATCATTGGAGGATCTTTCTGCATTTCCGTGTAGAGCAGATCGATTTTTCCTGGCTGCTGCGGGAATGTCAGCCAGAAAGCACTTCTTTCGTCATGACCAACTCGTATTCTTAACATGTTTCTTCCTCCTCTCCGTAAATGATTCCGATTCCATGTCTGCTGATTAAGATACTGTGGAGAATTAACAGAAGCAGGCCATCATGGATCAGCTCAGCATCCCCCAGCTCTGAAAGTTTTAAATAAGGTTTCCCTGTCTCCAACTCCTTTGCAGCACAAAAAATAGCGTAGCCATCTAAGTCTACGCCATGTACATGAAATGTTTTATAATCAATTCCCCTCTCTGATACATGGGGAGCCGCCTGTTCCCAAAGCCCTGTATCGGAACTTAACAGGAATACAGCCGCTGCAAACCCAGGCTCAGTCCGTAGTCCAGGAAACAGCCCACACCGTAACAAAAGCAGGAACCTCCTTCGATGTTCCTCATTCCTGAAAAACCGTTGTTCTGCCTCACGCTGGTTCTGGAGCTTCATCACCCGCACTAGAAAGGTCCCCTCCGGCAGTTCTGCAGCCAACAGCTGGAGCAGAGACTGATAAAATGCTTCGTTCTCCACCACCGCCATTGTCTTCTTTTTCTCCCGCGGACAGTTGATATCTTTTAAATCCCGCAGGGAATACCGGCTTCGGATGACTCCGCTTTTTCTTGGCCTAAAGCCCGGTATCCGCTGCATTTCGGCCTCCATGACCTCCATGGATGTTCCCTTCATAAACTTTGCCATCATGCTTATCCTCCCTCTTTCTTTTCTGTTCTTGATCATCTATAGCCTGTACATTTGCATTCATAAGTAACAAAAATCAAAAACCATCTACAGGCCTTGCCTTTGCTTTAGTTTCCCTTCCTATCTGATTCTGGTTTCTTGGTTGGCTCTTTTAGAAACTGGCGAATTACACAGTCCGCTAATCGGTGTAAGTAACATTCTATCTCCAAAATCACCGGTCAATTGTTTCTCCCACATATGAATGAGTGCCGCCTCTTCCTCCTTCGTGATTGTTTCGGTGGCTCTAATTTCTAGGACACTCCATAATTGATGCTCCCATAGCCCGGCAGAGGGAAGCATGTTCAAAACCTTTCTTTTTAGATTTTTCTGTTCTAAGTAAACAGTCATTCCATTTGCTCCCTCGTTTTCCAGATACTCACACTGTATTGCCTGCTGTATATCCTACAGGTGATCACAGAGCTCTTCCATGGACATTCGTTCATACTTAAATTGTAGCTTCCCAACCTAATCCTTTTTATAGATATCTCCCGTCAACAGGTTAAATACCCGCAGTACGGTTATTCCGTCTGATCCATACATAAATAATCCTCCAAAGTTTTTAAGCCTTAATCCTATCCAAAAATCTGCTGTTCCATTTCATCGAGCCAGCTCATATCCGATTCCTGTGCATGGTAGCTCTCTACTTCCAACTGTCTTTTGTGCAAGCGTTTCATCCAAAAAACCTCCCTATTGATTCGGAACTTAATCAGATAGCCTTTCTTTGTGGCTACCCCCTCTTTTACATCTCCAATACTGACGCCTGCCGGTTCTCCATGCTCTGACAATGCTCAGTCACCAAATCATTCAGCTCCTCAATGGAACCATACACCGACAACCATTCCCACCGTGCTGGTTCTCTGCACTGGATGGATAACTGTTCGCATTCACTCCAGTTTGAAATTCCCATGACACTCTTAAGCACATCCATTTTGCCTTCCATTGCCGGAAGAGTCAATGTATAGTAATCATAAGGATTTCCTTTACAGAGCCACACCTTAAAACTACAAGTCTGTTTATAATCCAGATCTGGTAACTCCTTCCCTACATAGATTGGATCCAGATCTTCTTGAATTCTGCTGGTATAGCCAAATGTATGAAACATACCACCGTATTTTTTTATATAATCTTTTCCAACCCATTCATAATTAGAGCCAGCTGCCTGTTCCTCCATAACTATATCAGATGTTCGATTCAGCAGATATTCTCCTAGTTTTGTTACTGTTGTTACCCCCGGCAGATATCTGAATTTAGCCATGTTACAGGAAAGATTTATGATATCTTGGAGTGTCTCTGGTTTCATCATCGCAATCACTGTTCCGAATACTGCCTCGTCTAGACTGTCCATCCACTTCACACGATAGGCCAGGTAGTTCAGTTCCTCCAATCTTTTTTCTGACACCGGCACCTCATACAGATACTGGTGTAGATTTGGAATGGACGATTCCACATAAGCGGTAGCTGATTCCAATGGAACTGTATCCATTCCATTCAGAAGAGAATAAGCTTCTCTAATTTCTTCGATTGTAGCCGGCAGGTATATACCTACACCAAGGCCTACTGTACGACTCAAATAAATCTTAAACATTTAAATTCTGTCCCTTCGCATATAGCTGATTCTACTTTTGATACTCTATAAAAAAGGTCAGACATTTTTTGATTTGGCTGACCTAAAATTTTCACTCCATAACCTCACCTCTCCATTGCTATTTCTACTGAATCACAAATATCTGTCAGTAGTTCTTCTTATTGCATTTGTAGACCAGTAAGCTGCTCTGGCTGCTCTTTTAATTCTGACTCCAGCTTGATGCAAAAATCATTTCCAGGCTGCCAGAAACTGACATACAATTCCCCATTCCTGGTAGGAATCGGACACTGTTTAAAATATTCGCCCCAGCCATCTGCACACTGAGCCGACCAGGAAGATTTTAGTTCCTCCACTTCTCCCTCTGATAAAGTTCCGTAAGTCTCTACCTCCAAAACCCCCCAAAGCTCATGGTTCCAGACCGCAACCGCTGGAATCATACAGAACACTTTCCGCTTTAATATCTCATGCTTCAGATAAACCGCAAGTCCTCTTCCTTCCCCGTCTTCCGGTCTTTCCTGCTCAACCGCCCGCCTGATTTCTCCCACAGAGGAAAGCAGTTCATTTGCTGACACCACCTCTGGTCCTCCATCACGACAGATTTTTCCTGTAAGCGAGCTAAATAAACGAAACTTACTCCGTTCCTCCGGAAGTGAATGGATTCTGTGTCCCTCCCGAACAACAATACCGAAAGAGGTCAGTACCGCCCCCTCTTCCTTCATCATCGCTTTACAAAGTGCCTCAAAATCCACAAAATCGGCAGTAAAACTGTCAAGGTAATACAATGGGTTTTCTTCCATTACTTTATAAACATAGTCCGATGGTTCTGTGAAATCCTCTAAATCTAATAAAATATTGTACTGCCGCAGTCGCCCCAGTACCTGAACAGCCTCCTCAACAGTCGCTGGAGCCTCTGCCTCCAGCACAGCCAGGACTTTTTCACGATTCCCTTCTGTCCCATCCAACACTTGCTTCAGCGTTCCGGCTAAATAATTGAGTTCCCGCACAGAGGCACCACAGGGTAATCTGGAATAAAGTCCTTTCACATTTTCCTTGGAAGAGAACGATGCTCTTTCATCTATACGGAAAGATTCCAGTCTTTTTTCAATCCCTTCCAGCTTGGATTCCGGTTCTGGCAGATACAGAGACACATACTTTCCGTTCAAGTGTATGTCGAGAATGATAGGACTGTCTTTTTCGTTGTAGGAATCAGGCAGGCTCTGTCCATCATACCGCGTAGTTAATGCCTCTTCCAGTTTAAGGACATATCCCTCCTTGCAGAAACAACTGGGATGTTTTTGGGCATACTTGCGTCCTACATATTCGTAATCCAACAATACTGTCAGGTATTCTGGTATCTCATCCCCAGCCAGGTCAAGCAGATATTTTCCCAGTTTGTCCTCTGTGTTGATTCCTTCATAAAATGAAAATTTGTCCAAGTTACAGGATAGGTTTATAATATCCTTTAAGGCATGGGGCCTTTCAATGGCAAGCGCTCCGCTAAATAAGGCTGTTTCAATCTCACTCAGCCCCTCCAGGCGGATCGACAGAAACGATAATTCTGCTAAGGTTTGACTGGTCAAAACCGCTCCACGGATGTAATCGGACAGATTACCAACGGATGATATCGCATCACTGATCTGTGTTTCCTGATTCCCCGACTCAATTACATCTAAGGCAGCAAATGCCTCGCCCTGCTCTTCCTGTGTGGATGGCAACTTCAGCCATACCCCTTTCCTCGAATTCCTTGTCAAAAATACTTCAAGCATCGCTTCCTCCACTTCCAATGAATCCCTTTATAAAAGCGCAAAAGCGGCCCTGCTCTCCTGATTACAGAAGAGATTGATCGCTTTCCAATATGTTTCTTTACTGACTTTACCCTATCCAAAAATCTGCCGTTCCATTTCATCAAGCCAGCTCATATCCGCTTCCTGTGCATGGTAGCTCTCTTCTTCCAACGTGTACCCCATCTCCTTAAATTTATAATCTGCCTCATGGACGATGTATTTTGCAAAACTCTCTGCCTCTGCTTCGCTTGTGTCATTGCAGCAGAAACTATATTTTGCAATGACTACCTCATCCCCAAGGAACTCTATGCTTTCACTTTCCGGTATCATGTAGTCGCCATTAATCTCTTTCAGAAATTCCACAATACCATCTTCAATTTCTGGCTGCAACAGACAATTAAACTCTCCGTTTTTAAATGTAATTTTCAATTTTACGTCTACATCATAGTCTCTTTCCTTATCAAGTTCTGCTCCCATTCTTTACCTCCATATGCTTTTTTCATTTTTATGGTGTTGTTTTTATCCATTTTTCACCGCCACCCCTCATCACCCAATTTCATTTATATCACGTAAAAAGGCCAGCCAATTTTTCATCGGCTGACCTTGAATTTTTCCCACATATCACCCAAATACCTTCCTGCATCTGTGGAAGGGCTAAAAAATCGGGACCAAAAACGGCCATTTTTGGCCCTGTTTTCCGCTCGATTTTCGCCCAAAAACCACTATATCTTGTGGTTTCAACCTCTATTTTTTTCTAAAACCACAATTCCGCATCATTATCACCGACTCAACGGTACTCTCTCTGTCCAAACCTATTTCGTCAGTTTCCACACCATCAAAATAAATTGGGAACTTGAACTTAATATGCTTTAAAAATCGTCCATCCTCCTGTTCCTGTTCATAGATATCTATCCGTTCGATGAAGCAGTTCATAAATTCTTTCTTTTCGGCATCCGTAAACTTATCATATAGTTTATCAAAATACAACAGAAATTGATATACTTGGTCGGCTGAAATTTTACTTTGTTCGACATTATAAAGTCTAACTCTAACCTCTTCGCTTTCCTGTTCGACAGCCTCTATTTCATCGTATAGCTTAAAGAGCCTCTCCTGCATATCATCATATTTTCTATCATAATGCCGGTCCGTTATATCGAGGCTATCCATCTGCTGGCCCAATTTATTTTTAGCACCATTTAACTGCTGTAACTTTTTATTTAACTGCTCTAACTCTGTCGCCAGTTCGCTAGTATCTATTCTACAGTTGATTTTTTCCTTGATAGCTATTTCAAACTTCGGATTCTGCACCAACTTCTTGATGATCTCTTCCACAGCTTCATTAACCTTATCCTGGCTCCATTGTTTTTTATAGTCACAATGATGTCCATTAACAAATCTCCTATGTTTGCAACTATAATAGTAGAAGTCCCGATATTTACTACCATCTTTTCTCTTCTTTCTTGATACATTAGCATACATCCCATTCCCACACACTGGACATTTTAAGATACCAGATAAGATGTGCTCATGCTCAAGACTATGCGTTTTCTCTTGTTTAACGCCAGTCTCCTTTCGCTTTTCTTGTGCCAATTTCCACTCTTCTTCCGGGATGATGGCTTCATGTATTCCATCGTTCAACATAAAATCATCTTGCTTAACGATATGATATTGGTTTCTTGTACCTTCCACCTTCTCCGTTTTTCGTCTACCAAAAGCAAGCTTGCCACAATAGACCGGATTATCAAGGACGCTTTTAATAAATGATGTAGAAAAAGCATCCAGGGTGTTATTTTGGCGTTTTTTCTTAACATACCCATGCTGATTTAAGAATGATGCAATTCCTGCTATACCCATGTTCGTGTGTATGTACTTATCATAAATGATACGGATTATCTCCACTTCATCTTCAGCAATAATAAGCTCTCCGTTTTCCAGTTTATAGCCATAAGGTGCAAAGCCGCCATTCCATCTACCCTCACGAGCCTTTTGTCTACGACCTTCCATGGTCTGAACGAGAATATTTTCCCGTTCAATCTCGGCTACTGCTGAAAGTACAGATATCATAAGCTTACCTGCATCCTTGGAACTGTCAATTCCATCTTCAACACAAATTAAATTTACGCCAAAATCCTGCATATGTTGCAACGAATTTAATACATCTGCAGCGTTCCTTCCAAACCGAGACAGTTTAAACACCAAAACATAATCCACCTTATCCTTACCGGATTCAATATCTTCCATCATTTGCAAGAACTGTTCTCTACCCTCGATGCTTTTACCAGATCTTCCTTGATCCGAATACTCACCCATGATTTTCATTTCTTGAAATTCCGCATATCTTTCCAGCTTTTCCTTCTGGGCATCTAAGCTATATCCATCAACTTGCATTGTTGTAGATACTCGTGTATAGATATAACACCTTTTCATCTTTTCAGTCCTCCAAAATTACAGTGCATTTCATTATGTCCAAACTAATTTTACCGCCTATATATGGTGATGTCAATGCTAATAATTCCATTAAAAAAGAAGCCTTGCGGCTTCATGTGTTTTAATTATTATTTTGTGTCTCTGTTTTTTCTTCTAGTTGAATTGTTATTTCCGAGCCATATTTTTCAATCATGCGTGACAGAAATTCAACACATCTTTCAAATGCAACTTCTTTAGATTTAGACATTTTCCTCTTCCTCAAAATCAGGAAAATCTCTGGTATAAATTTGTACTTTTTTAGGTCTTCGATTCCTGTCGTGGGTTAAGTTTCACGTCCAGTTTTTCCGTTTGTTTATAGTTCCAATATATTATGCTCTGTTTTTCCAAAATTGACAACAAAATTGTTCATTAATTCTCAAATCACTTGTCAAAAGTATTTGCCAAGTGCACACTTATGTACCACCTACAAACATGGTGGTTTTTTAACAAAAAAACCTTAATAGAATAAAGGTTTTTGTATGAGAAAAGGGCCGAAGCCCTTTCCCTGTTAGTCTTTATAAATGGTTGCTTCTACTTGAGAATTCATGTCTCCATTAAAATAATAGGTTACTGCATCTGAATACACTTCAATTGCAATTGGTTTCGTTCTGGAATAACCGGTAGGTGGTTTGAGTTCTGCTAATACATAGACACCTGCTCCAATTGGCTGTGGTGTTACAAAATAGCCTGTATTCTGGTCATGATAAGCTTTTGACTCATCTTCCTCTGCCACCATGTTGACATCATTTGTAGTCGTATAAACGGTCATATCTCCTGTCTTTGCGCCTGTGTCATCGTAAAGGATAATCTGTTCTGATTCCACACATACTGGAGTTCCCGCTGGTACCGTTCCTGAAAATTGATTTGTTTCTTCTCCGAATATTTTTGTATATGGTTTTATATTATCTGCTCCCATTGCTTTTAAGAACTCGTAGGTTCCTGTTATGGTTGTATCCTTTAAATAATGTTTCGCGTTGCCTATTTTTGTAGTTTCCGGTGCTCCATTTGCAATTGCTTCATCTACTTCTGCTTGTGTGGTATATCTGCTTGCTGCATAAAGTCCGAATACAGCTCCATCATGTAAGATATTCTCACCCGTTTCAGAATCAAGTTTTTCGATTCTTAAATTCACTTTGTAAAACGTATTGTGGAATCCAATATCAGCAAATCCCTCAAAATCCTCTGCCTTGTAGTTATCTAAATCAACTGGTGTTGTAACAGTCCATGGCACTAACATGGATGCATATTTTCCTTCGGATGCGGTTTGATTTCCAGTCATTGTCTTAAATCCATTTACTTCACCGGAATGCTCTGATATGGAACCATAGTGATATCGTTCTTCAATTGCATCCTTTGCATAATGACTGCCATTTGCGGTTTCGATAGCATCATTTCCATCATCCGCAAAATAGTGACTGTTATCATTTGAACCCTCTGCTGATGTTACATTTGTTCCATTTACTTTATGAATTGGATTATAATAATCCTTCAGTGGGTCTGACAGTTCTTGTGTTACAGAAAATCCATCATAGTCATAGGCTCCACCATCGTATTTGATGCTTGAAGTTAATTTATCTATATCTAGTCCATATTTATAGATTTCGTAATCTCCATCATTGTTGTGAGCTCTAATGACATAATTCCTTAAATCATCTGTGTGGTTATCTGCCCATTCTTCGTTGAATCGAATATAATAATTCTTTGCCAGTTCTTCTGGTGTTTTTGCTGTATCATAGTTGTATGATTTATCGTAATTGTCAAATGTATCGTTTGAAGAATCTCCTTCATATACTGCAGGTAATGTCACCTCTTTTGGTAAATCTGTCTCATAACTCTTATTGGTAAAGTCATTGATTGTTCCGTCAATCCGTTGTGGCTGCTGTTCTACTAATACATAAGTTCCATATGGTAAATAAGATGAAATTCCATAGTAATAGCCTTTATCTTCATCTGTTTCAGCTACATTTAATGTCGTATAATCTCCGTCCATTCCACCATTCATTTCCTTATCCCATTCAACGGAATAAATAGTATCTAAGTCGTTATCATAGAATGGTTTTAAATAATTCACTGCTTTAATTAATGCATGATGAAGGGCTCTGTCATACACTTCATCCGAATAGGCTGGCATCTTTCCATTAACTGGAATTGCTTCATCTTCATCCTGTCCATTGTTTTGTAGAAGTTTTCCTACCTCATCCTGTAAGTAGTAATCAATTGCGAACTGTCTCACTGCATCGGATGCTTCTGCATTCTCATGTGCAAATATGGATGTATTGATTGCATTTTCAGTATTTACATTATTTGCGGCACCATTATAGTAATCTTGTTCTTCGCCATTTTCTTTAAATATGTTCTCACGTATCCATTGGAATGGTTTGTAAGATGTATCCCTGTCTCCTCCTGCTGTATTATTCTTATCCGTACCGTCTGTATTCTCTATGGTATGATTTGGGTCTGCATCGTCTTTTTGATGTTCCTCATAAAATGTTTCAAACCAGTTTTGTCCAGGATAGTTTTTATCGGATGAAAACATATCGTTGTCCCATTTATCTGTATTGGCCGTTGCTATGGCATCAAAAAATTTTTTATAATCATAAATCGGATTATGTTCATCGTCTTCGGTCATTTCAAGAAGTCTTGTATAACCTGTGTTTTGGCTCTCATTAATCCGGTCTGTCTTTTTAACATTAAGGTTATTTCCATCGTAGCTGTAAAGGGATGCATTTGTTCTGACTGCTTCGCCATTTGCACCATCTTGTGATGTTGTAAATCCAACAAATTGTCCAACATTCTTTGTCTCGCCAGTTTGTGGGTCATTATAGGCAGCCCATATGTTGTTTGAGTTATCACCAGTTGTGGTTGAGTTTGTGTTATGTTCAACCTTTGTATAGATTTTCTGTACATTGAATGATTGTAACGAATCATCTTTTACTAGCTGTTTCTCTGGGAAGTCAATAATACTGTCTCCACTTCCATCTTGTGCTGTTCTGGTCCAGGTAAATGAATCGTAGTTACCATCGCCATTTGTATCAATATAATTAGGTGTCAGGACATTTCCATTCCTGTCAAGCCATACAACATTACCATCATTATCCCTGTATAAACGTTCCAGATTTGATTTTAAATATGCCTTAAATCTAAAATTATCAATCTTTTCTGTAGACTCCTCACCGGATTTTCCATTCATTAGGCTTGTCAACCAATCCGTCACTTTTGTATACCATCTGTTATATCCATCTGCTGATAAGTTTTCTTTGTGTACTGCTGAATAGGTATCGTCTGCATAGGAACCATCTGGATTGGTTTGGATGTCTTTCATTACTTTAATTTGCTGACGAATCGGACGCTCTAAGACCTCCTTAGCAGCTGCTCTAGTATTTGCGTCCTGTACAATTGTCTGTTGTCCCGGATAGGTTAACATTATTGATTGTATAAAGGAATCTGCGTGTGTAATTGGTATCACAGCGCTGATGACACCTTTTGTATATACATACAAATCAGTTGGGTGTTCAACACCGTCTATCGTTATGACATCATCCTTATACTTAATTCTAAAATTAATTGTTGGGTTGTTTTCTGCCATTTCTTGCGACACATGGAATGTATATTGTCCATTCTCATATTTCACATCTGTTAACTCAACGTCTGTTGTCTTTGGCACTAAAGTTGGTTTAACATCTACTTCAGTAGTAACCGTTTTTGTCATCGGCTCGCCAGTAGCATCTATCTGTTGTTCTCCGTCTGCATATGTCCAGAAAGAATCGTTTTCTGCCGTCTTATAGCTAGCAGTTCCCAAGTCCTCTTTATGCCATTCAAAAGAAGTGTTTGACACTTTTTCGTTTGGAACATAAGCAGAAATAACAAAACCGTTTTCATTCTTCTCTGCATTCTCATAGCGATCATACGCTTTCCAGATCCAACCATTATAGGTTTTCATATTGGACTGGAATGTAGCTGCTATTTTCACATATACACTGTCATTTGAGGCATTATATAAAGCATTTACTTTATTTCCTGCATCCATATAATCATAAGCAATAACTGCATATTTTTGATTACCTGTGGCAGTTGTCCCTACCAATGTCATTGCATTAAAAACATCATAGTAAGAATCTGCAAGAATAGTGGTGTTAATTGCGTCCGCTATTGATTGTGCTGTTAGCTCGTCAAATGGGACAAGTACCCATGGAGCATTATCTGACGGAACCCTAAATTTATTTTTTACGAAAGCTGCTCTTACACCTTCAATATAATGACTGTCTGCTGTCGGTGCCAGATTTGGGCTCTCAATTGCTTTTGTATTGCTTGGTTTTACACAGATTTCGGAGTTATCGATCACCTTAACATTATTGATGGTATATTTCTTGCCATTAGCTAAAGTTACAACATCACCAATTTTGCCTTTCCAGCTATGTCCATCTGCCATAACCAGACTATCTTTTTCCGCGATAACTGGTTCTTGTGTTTCCACTGTTTCCTTGTGAGAGGTATTATTGTCCCAAACCCATTCGGTGACTGTTGTATAAAACTTAGCCTCGTCAGGGATATGGCTTGTAGTAATATCATAACCATCTGTTGTGTTTGCACTTTGTACCGTGAAGGTATTTCCACCGTTAGCACGATCGAGTTCTATTTTTGATACATTTACAGTTCCGCTTGCGAAGTCATTCCCACCATTAATGAAAGCATCCCTATTTGTTGTCAGGGATTTATCATTTCCGTATACAGACAATTCATATCCTTCAGAACGTGATAATTCTTTGATATAGTATTGTGTTCCATCTTTGCCAATGATGAGAGGTCTCCCAATCCAACAGTTACCGTTGTTATCTTCATTATTTAAAATAGGGTAAGCACCTGCCGTTGTTGTAGTAGACGTGTCTTCGTATCCCTGGTTGGAAGAATATTTGTTAAAATAAGTGCCATCTCCACCACTGGTATCTGTTAAGTCAGCTCCATTACCTCCAGATATTTCTGAGTTGTCTGGATTATGTCCAATAAATGATTCCATGTCATCTTCCTTATTCGCAGAGGCATTTTCATCTACGTGTAAGTTTTTAGGAGCGTTTGCTGCCCAATCAGTGGCTTCGATTTTTCCAGTTTCATAATTATAAACATTTCCTGGTGCTTCCGTAATTGCCATAAACGAGGCATCACCATTTCTGTCCGTTGTTGCAACGGATACTAAATCATTTTTCTTAAATACAATTCCGGTATGTCCATCTGGATGAACAATATCTTCCGCTGCAAAGAGACCATAAACGGCACCCTCTAATGTTCCATCACCATTTGACTGTGCATATGCTGAATATACGTCTCCTGAATTTCCATCCAGATTGAAGTCCTGTTTATTGATATGAACTTCTCCCTCAGTTCTGTGGTTGTAAACAATAAATGTCCAGTCAACAATCGTTGCATCAGGTGGTGTTACCGTGGATGCCTTTGAGTTTTTAAAGGTTGTTGTGTCTCTTACCGGCCCACGCGCCAGACCAAAGGCTGTCGCTTTTTCCTTTTCTGTGTAACCTGTCCTTACAATAGCCGGTTCTGCTTTGGCGTCTGACGGACTGGCTATATCAGCGTCTTCCAATGTCTGTTCTTCTTCATCCTCAAAGATAAAATCTTCGGCATTACTTGGTGATGCTACTCGCATAGAAGTCTTTTTAATAGTAGCGGATTCAGCTATTTCAGTATCGTCTATAAAGTTGATCTCATCGCTTTCATAGGTATCTTTCTCATAAAAAGCATAATCTGCCTCATCATCGTCACCCTCATCCGAATTATCAACAGAACCACCTGCAGAGTGCCCGATATTTGTTGCCATATCGGTATCTTTGTACTCTGATGATGTTACAACCCTTGATTCGATCGGTATATCATCAGTATGGATTCCGTGTAAAATATAGCCTTTAGGTGCAGCAATTTCTTTTGCACTATACTCATATTTTAAAGAAATAAAATCTTGATAATGTACATCTCTATCGTCCTCTAGTTCTTTCATTGCATCAGGAATCGGTGTATTATTATTACACTCTGCTTCATATTCCGCTTTTGAATCATAGCCACCACTCGCACCAAGATCTATATCGTATTCGTCTGAATGGCAGAAAAATCCACCCTCCGCTTCCAAGTCCCTACAACGCTGGATTTCAGACATATACGCTGCCAGTAATCTGTCATTTTCCTCTTTTGCTTCTTCAATTTCATCTTCATTGGTAATTTCTCCAGTTTCCTCGTCTTCTTCCGGTTCTGGTATTTCAATAAATTCTGGCACTGGATGACCGCCACAATAACCTTTTTCATATGTATAGTTTCGCACATCGGTATGTGCTTTTGTATTGCTGACCGATCCATTTGAGTAAATTTCATAGAGCCATCCGTCTTCACCTGTGACATTATCATCTCTATCACATGGATCATTTTCTGGATCGTCCCATTTTTCAAATTGTGAACCACTGTCATTGGCCCAGTTATCGTCTTCAAGAACCGTATCATCAAGTTGTGAATCGTCAAAGGATTCTAATATGTCAAAGTGTGAGCCTTCGAGAGGTTTACCCGTTTCGGAATCAAACTTCCTTAGATTGATATTATAGGTTGCAGTAAATTCCTCGGTATGTTTAAAACGTTCCATTTTAAAGTCGCCAAGTTCCGGTTCTGAGCCTGTTGTGATGTACACTTCCAAATCCTTGTCAATGACTGATCCAAAATGTGTTTGTGTTTTTCCAAAACCATATACTCCATCATTTCCAGGTGAATAGAATGTGAATGTATATAGTTTTGCACTTGATAAGTCCTTCGGCATTAGACCGCCCAGAACACCATTCGGCCAAAATAATTTACCGATGGATCCATTTTCTGGTATCTCTCCTGAAGGAGACTTAAAGTGCATGATACCATCTGCTGTCTGTTCTACTAATGTCCAGTCACTTCCTTCTGAAGCAAAGGATATTCCAGCAAGATATGTTTTCATCGCTTCGTTTTGGAATACATTTAAATACATATGATAAAAGCCGTCATCACCTGACTCTACTTGTCCTGTCAATGTACTTTTTTCCGCCTCCCAGTCGATGTTCATTTTTGAAGTTAGTTGTGCAGTATTCCATACATCTGCAAAGACCGCCTCAAACCAGTTCTGACATCCATCAGTTGCTTGCCATCCTGTTGCTGGTGCATGTAGTTGTCTGTATATAGATGGGTGTGTACTTTTTGGAAAGCTGTTGTTCATGACTGCCCTATAAATAGGCTGATTTCTAAAAGCTGCCAGATCCTCAGCGAAGTTTTCTCCTTTGATAATGCCAAATGCTTGCTCTGCTGGAGATGCTGTTGTAACCCATGCGATTGCCTGGCTGGCAATACCATAGTAGGCATTGTCAAGGCTGTCTGGCCTATAATCGCTGTTTTCTGTTCCGTAATTACATGCGATTGCAAGCATTAAGAAGTTAAAATTTTTTACATCACCAGTACCAACGCATGCATCAAAAGGAGTGATTGTATCCCATCTTTTCATTCCGAAAGCTTGCATTCCTCTGCTTAATGTGTAGTTTGGAACGTGGTTAGCTACACAATAGATGTATTGACCATCAAACTTATTATAAGCTTCTGGTGTATCATATCCGGGCCGCTTCTCAAGGTATCTAATTGCGCCAAGAGGCCAATCATCACCCTTTCCGCTAACAGGTAAAACCCACGTTTCGTTTACTCCTAATCCGGTTGGAACATATCCTCTCGGATTATTATTTCCATACTCGTTTGCATCCCATGAATGTCTTGATAGCTCACTATTATAGTCTCCATCATTTAGTGGCAGAGTGGCATATGCTAAAAGTGTAGCACCTAATGTTCCGGCTAAAATGCCTGCAATTATTTTTTTATCTTTTAGTTTTTCTTTTATTTTTTGTAAAATCACTTTCTTTGGGCCTCCTTTGCCTCATCTCTCATTTTTTGATCGGCTATGATGTTTTTAATAACATTAACAGGCTTTAGTCCTCGTTCCTTTGCTAGCTTTTCAATATAGACTTGTATATTATCCTCTAGTCTAATAACATATCTTTTTTTATCCATGTTATTTTGTACCTCCAATATTTTATAAAATTAGTATGTTAGACCGGTTTCTTTTTGTAACATTTTTTAACCAACAAAAAAAGAACTTCCGAAGAAGTTCCTAACAAAAAAACTCCCGAAGGAGTTTTTTGTCTGTATTGTAAATTTAAAATCTTATCTATAATCAAATTTAATAAATGCTTCAATCCTTTTAGAATAACTGTTTATATCTACCATATATTTTCCAAGATCAGCATTCACATACTCACCATTTGTCGTTGTTACATAACCCTGTGATTTTAATACATCTCTATCTGTATAAGCATTTCCTGTCATGGGAGCATTTTCAAACAGTTGGAGTTCATGATCCTTAAGTGAATATATACGTAAAGGTTTTTCAGTCATATTGGCATATTGATATTCAACAATAAAATTTAAATTATTATAGTAAACATCGAAATAGCCGGCATCTTCCTCAACTTTGCTTTCGCCATACTTCGCCGCATTTTCTTCTCTGGTATGCTCTAATATATCTATGGCTACGTTACTTAAGCCCTGTTCATTATAGCCGGTCGGAATGGTGTTATTTTCTCCACCTTGAATTGGTGCTGTATCAACAACTGCTTTTGTTCTGACAATTCCAAGTTCTGTCCAAGCACCAGAAGCATCTACGGTATAACCATCTGGCGTGGTTGTGTTTGCAAGCATCGCTCCGTTTCCATCAAAGTAATAACATTCTGCAGTCCCGTCTCCGTTTCCGTCAATCCACTGCCAACCGTTTACTGCATATGTGCTATCGTCCTGTTGATATTTCCAAGTTGATCCGTCCTGTTGCCACTGACCTGCAAACGCTGTCATGCCAAGTATTATAGACATAGCTAAAGTTGTTATTAATAGTTTTGTTTTTTTCATATAATTTATCTCCTTATTTTTCTTTAAAATATTTTATTCGTTACATATATTATAATGCTATTATACAGCGTTGACAACCTAAACATCTCTTGATTTTTTCAATCTTTCGCCATATCTTTTAGCTGTACGTAACGGGATTTCGAGTATTTCCGAAACCTCTTTCCAAGTCTTGCCCTCCGAACGGAGGACAGCAACTTGGTATACTTGTTTTTCGATTTTTTGTTGCTTTGTTTCACCGCATATTTTTTTATTGTAATAGTTTTTGCATTTTTCGGAATTACTCATACCCTCACCTCCAAATAAGTCTGGTTCCGCAGTTCCTAAAGCCAACTCCGTTCTGATAGTTATATCTTTATATTTTCGCTCCCATCCCTCATGTCTGTGTCCATTTGTGTCTATGTAATCAGAGGGCCTGCAGTCCGTAAGCAATCTATGCTCTTGCAGAGGATATGGAAACTTTTTATTGAAAATTTTTATGGCTTCTATCGTTTCAGTCTCTGACATACCAGATTGCCTTGCAGTAAGCCAATAGAAATAACACAGTTTTTCCCTATACCCAACTCCATACCCTCTACTTTGTAATGTTTCAAGTTCTGTTAAGCGGCGCTCACATACACTGACTGGCCTTATCGTTACAATCTTTTTGGATTTTCCCTTTTCTCGTTCTTTCCAGTCTTCATATCCATCAAATAGTGGAGGAAGAACTGTTTCTGATAGCTTCTGGATATCCCATTTAAACATACTTCCATTAATATTCGTTTGAACGAGAAATCTATCAATCGTGTCAATTACATATAGTTCTCTATCGTAGTCATAGTGCCCATAACTTCTTTTGTTTACAGAGTATGGAATCCTTATAAAGCTAGTTAGTCTTTGCGGCTCTGCATGAAAATTTATTATATCGGTATGGCTATTCAGATTATCGCATAGACATTTTGTCACTCGTTTCAGAAATGAACGGCATGATTCAGCCTTTTTCTTATTTTTAGGTATGATGTAAGGATGATCCAAAACATATACCAAACGCATATTCCTGCTATACTCTATGTAGGATGGCTCTGGAAATCCGTTCAGAATCGCCATCTCCAATGCCTTCCGCGCTTCATCTGTTGAAATATCTTCCTGACCTGGATATATTGTAAAATCCGCGTCAACAGCTAGTGCATTAACCGTCAATATATGGTCTAAAGTTGCTTTTTTCATCGTTTTATAAGTTGCTAGAGATGCATATATGTTATCTAAACTAAACCGTCTGGATTCCAAAATAGCATCTAGTTTTGTTTGATCTCTTAAGACTTCTGGATTGTAAAAATAGCCACTTCTATTGTTTCCAGACATTATTTTCACATAACCTCTGGAGTCTCGGTATATCTCGCTAAATAAGTATGATATGTCTTGTATTTCATTTTTGCTGTATAAATCAGCTTTATCTATTGCATATGCCATAGTCCCTTCCTCTTTTTTCGAGAAAATGAACATGACCACTAATTTTAGGTTATATTTTTCTTTAAATCTGTCATAATGTCTTTGAAAAGATATAATTCATTCGGGTGTCATAGCCCAGGGTGTCATAGCCCATTTCCTCGAAGTCGTGTGCTGGTAACACCGACTTCTTTTTTTGTGTTTACAAGTATCTGAAAGTAATATGTAATATGGGCTAAAAAAAAGTGCCATTTTTTAACACTTATATGGATAGTACTCATAAGAGGACTAACTAGAGTCAAAGTTGCTTAGAATCCAGCAATATAAAATACAGGCACTTAGAATCAACCAGAATAAATCTACATAGGATTAAATAGAATACAGCTACTTCGTTTTACATGACTTCCTCAATTACTACTTCTTTTATCATCAAATGTGCGGTATAATTGTGTAACTAAAGAGGTGATTTTATGAGTGGATTAGAGAAGATATTGCCCGCCCACATTGTAGCGGCGGCAGGCGTT
>ENA-OPSX01000481-OPSX01000481.1-human-gut-metagenome-genome-assembly--contig:-NODE-481-length-23980-cov-6.230010_pt1 | contig 23980 bp, 20 predicted proteins | sample MGYA00241462_ERZ501916 | MGnify/ENA primary metagenome ERZ501916 (study PRJEB25962, sample SAMEA2042113) | human gut metagenome | biome: human gut; feature: human-associated habitat; material: faeces...
AGAGAGTGGGGGCGGAACATATTCGATATTGCGGGACGCTTTTGAAATATTCGGTCAGTGAAGCGGACTTAGAAAAGTCTCTTCATCTTGTGACGATAGGGCAGAAAAAAGAGGCGGTCACAATCGAAAAATTTCCGCTTCATCCGCTGCGGGACGTACAGAAAGTGCGGGGATGTCTTTCTGGAATCTTAAGTTCGGCAGATCCGAAAAAGCGGGATGATTATGTGAGCGTGACGCTTACAGACGAAATCGATCCTTATAGACCGAAAGAACAGTTGGAAAAAGTGTACAGCCGTATTTTAGAAGTGCGGACGGATAATGAACGGACGCGTAAAAAACTTGAGTTTAAGGATGAGGATATCCGCATGGAAAATCCACTGGAAACATTTTCGGATTTCTATGAAGAAATGCATGGAAGAAAGATGTCTTTAGAAGAGGCGGAAATGATGACGCAGATTTTTGATGATGTGAAAGGAGAAGAAAGATGAGACCGATCAAACTTACGATGTCTGCGTTTGGTTCTTATTCCGGTATGGAAACGATTGACTTTACGAAAATTCAAGGCGGGCTGTTTCTCGTTACCGGCGATACCGGAGCCGGAAAAACAACGATCACAAACCTGATCAACCGCTTCTATGACATTCAGGATGGTAAGATTCGTTACGACGGAATCAACATCAAGAAGATCAAAAAAGACGACTTAAGACGTTCCTTAGGAATTGTATTACAGGATACACACCTGTTTACAGGAACGATCAAAGACAATATCCGCTACGGAAATTTAGCGGCAACCGACGAACAGGTCTACGAAGCAGCCAAATTAGCACACGCAGACCAGTTCATCAAAATGCTTCCAGATGGTTACGACACTGTGATCAGCGGAGACGGAGAAGGATTATCTCAAGGACAGAGACAGTTACTATCCATTGCCAGAGCAGCCGTAGCCAACCCACCAGTACTGATCTTAGATGAAGCAACATCAAGTATTGATACAAGAACAGAAAGCATTGTACAACGAGGAATGGATAACCTGATGAAAGGTAGAACTGTATTTGTAATTGCCCATCGACTATCTACGATCCGAAATAGTGATGCGATCATTGTACTTGAACATGGTAAGATCATTGAACGTGGAGATCATGAAGATCTTATTAAGAATAAAGGAACCTACTATCAATTATATACTGGTAAGTTGGAATTATCTTAAATTTGTGATTGGCCAACTGTAGTCTTTCAGTATATGATAAAAAATAAATAAGCAACCGAAAACGCAGCGGTGGAATTTTGCTCACATTTTGAACAAATCGCTTATCCGCCCAATTTCCTACGAGAACTCGCTCTGAAGTTTTGTTTCAGACAAAAGTCTTTGAAGCTCAGACACTCGTCCAATTGGGCTGCGAATTTGTTCAAAATATGGCAAAATTCCAATGCTGCGTTTTCGGTTGCTTATTTATTTTTTATCATATACCTAAAGTCTATAGAGTGGACAATTCACAAGATTGAAAATTTAAGTGGTGTGTATGGAGAACAGCATTGATTGTAAAATAGGGGATTTTCAGACAGAAGGTAATGTTATTATGCTTCATAAACATCTCGATAAATCGGTGTTCGTAAGTTTCTTTCTGACTCATACATGCAACACTATCAACAAATCAAAATTGTATAAAAAAAGAAGCATCAAATATTCTTGACAGTATTACTAGGAAATGATATTATACGAATAATTCCTACTGGAAAACTATGAAAAAAGAAAAACTATAAGAGAGGATGTGTAACAAAATGAGCATTAACACAGCAGATTTTGCCGCACTAGCAGTTACAATTGTTTTGTTTGCGGTTATCTATTATTTAGATTATAAGAAAGGCGTAGACTTCGGACTTTTAACATTGTTAGGAACGGTCTTTGGAATCGCAGTTGGTCTGGGATTTGGAAATCATTTTACATATGTTGAGATTTTCGGACGGATCTATACCAATGTATTGACAGCACTTGTTGTACCAATGCTGTTATTTAGTATCATCGCAAGTATCACAAATCTAAGCGAATCCATTCATTTAAAGAAAATCGGTGGAAAGTCAATCTTTTATCTGATCTTAAATACAGCGATCGCAAGTACGATTACAGTGATCGCAGCAGTCATCTTAAAAGTTGGTGATGGATTTGCTTACAAAGTAGCTGATGGATATCAGAAAGTTGAAGTTCCATCTGTTGTTGATACGATCGTAAACTTATTCCCAAGCAACTTCGCAACAAACTGGAGTGAAGGACAGATCATTCCGATCGTCGTATTTGCAATTATCATTGCATTATCTTACAATGCAATTTCCAAAGAAAATGAATCCGTAAAACCATTTAAAGCATTTATTGATGCAGGGAATCAGGTGATCGGACAGGCAATTGACTGGATCATTGGATTTACACCATATGCAGTATTATCTTTCTTGGCAAGAGCCGTTGGAAGAAGCAGTGTCACGGAATTGCTGCCATTATTAAGTACATTAGTATTATCTTATATCTTATGTGCAGTTCAGGCATTTGGAGTAGAAGGATTATTAATTAAATTTGTAGCAAAATTAAGTCCTGTTAAATTCTTTAAAGGAATCGCACCAGCTCAGTATGTAGCATTTACGACACAGAGCAGTGTTGGTACGATCCCGGTTACATTAAGACAGTTAAAAGAAGCACTTGGAGTTGATGGAGATGTAGCATCATTTACGGCAGGTCTTGGAGCCAATGTTGGAATGCCAGCATGTGCAGGAATCTGGCCAGCATTAACAGCGGTATTTAGTGTTCATATGTTAGGATATCATTACGGAATTGCACAGTATGCATTTCTGATCCTGATCACATTAGTAGTATCTGTTGGAACAGTCGGGGTTCCAGGAACAGCGACGATCACATCAACAGCTGTATTTGCAGCACTTGGCTTACCAATCGAATTAGTTGTCGTATTTGCACCAATCTCAACGATCGTTGACATGGCAAGAACAATGACAAATGTAACAGGAGCAGCAACAGCAGCCGTTATCACAGCAGCAACTGAAGGTCTGGTTGATGAAGAAGTTTACAATTCAGATCAGGCAAAACATGTTGCAGTAAACAACTAGGATAGAAGAAATTCTATATATAATCACTGTATGAAAAGACACTTGATCGTAACGTATATTTTATGTATGTTATGAGCAGGTGTTTTTTCATTTCATGTAATCAATATAAGTTGAGACGACTAAAATTTCGTGCTATCATAATCAATATAGATAAGAGCACGAAGTTTTTTCATATTATAGAAAATTGATTCAAGGAGGTGATCGTATGGGAAATTATCTAAATCCAGGGAATGAAAAGTTCAGAAGAATGATTCAGTCTGAAATTTATGTAGATAAGACAGGGATGATAAAATATACGAATTCCGTACTAGATACAGCACAAAACTATGTCTGTGTCAGCCGTCCAAGAAGATTTGGGAAGTCAATGGCTGCGAATATGCTGACAGCTTATTACAGCCGCGGTTGTAATTCAAAAGAATTATTTGGAAAGTTTGAAATTGCAAAAGATAAAGATTTTGAAAAATATCTGAATCAATATAATACCATATTCTTAAATATGCAGGAATTTCTAAGTCGAAGTCATAATGTAGAAGAATTGATCGATCGTGTGAAGAAGCTTGTGATCAGAGATTTGAAAATGGAATATCCAGAAGTTGATTATTTTGACGATACAGATTTGATTGAGTGTATGCAGGATATTTATGCACAAATGCAGTACCCATTTGTTGTGATCATTGATGAATGGGATTGCATTTTTAGGGAATATAAACAAGATAAAGAAGCACAGGAAAAATATTTAGATTTTCTACGGGATTTATTAAAAGATAAGGCATGTATTTATCTATCTTACATGACAGGAATTTTACCGATTAAAAAATATGGAACACATTCGGCACTGAATATGTTTGATGAATTTTCCATGATTGCCCCGGGACCTTTAGCATGTTATGTCGGGTTTACAGAACAAGAAGTCAAAAAGCTCTGTGAACAATACGGAATGGATATGGAAGAAGTTAAGAACTGGTATGATGGATATTCATTTGATGGAGTACTGTCTGTGTATAGTCCAAGATCGGTTGTAAATAGTATGAGATTTCGAAAGATATCAAATTACTGGAATCAGACAGAGACTTTTGAAGCATTACAGATGTATATTGATATGAATTTTGAGCATCTAAAAGATGATGTTTTAAGTATGATCGCTGGAGAAAGCGTGGCGGTGAATACCGAAAGTTTTACGAATGATATGGCAACGTTTCGTACAGAAGATGATGTACTGACATTATTGATCCATCTTGGATATCTTGCATATGATGATAAAACAAAAACAGTCAAGATACCAAATAGTGAAATTCGGGCAGAATATGTAAATACAGTTTCAGTATCAGACTGGGGATCTGTTTCAAAAGCACTAAAAGATTCTGCAGATACATTAAATGCAATCTGGCAAGGCAGAGAAGAACAGGTATCGAAAGCCATTGAACAGGCACATTTTGAGACATCACATATCCAGTATAATGATGAAAATGCATTGAGTTATACGATTTCACTCGCATTATATGCAGCAAGGAATTTTTATACCATTCACAGAGAACTGGCAGGTGGAAAAGGATTTGCAGATTTGGTCTTTATTCCGAAAAAACAATTTGCAGAGAAACCGGCATTGGTAGTTGAATTAAAATGGGATAAGAGCGCAGAAGGTGCGATCAAGCAGATCAAAGATAAGAAGTATTTTGAAAGTTTGGAAGAATATCAGGATAATCTGTTGTTGATTGGTATTAATTATGATAAGAAAACAAAAGAACACGTGTGCAAAATAGAGAAATATTAAAAAACAGGTAAAAGGAATCGATGAAACAATAAAATCCATGAGGACAACGAACCAAAAAATCGTGTCCTCATGGATTTTATATTTTACAGATATTTTTACGAAACCTCAGATGCAGAAATGATCTTTCTATTATACACAAGATGTAGATACATAGCATCCTGTGCTCTCAAAGGATCATGGGCAGCAATTGCTTGCGCAATTTCTCTATGGGATTCGATCGTCTCGTTGCGCAGACGATTTTCAGTTGTTTCTACAAAAAGAGGGATGGAACTATTGATCACAGGGATCAGTCTTGGGACAACAAGATTTTTGCTGCTCATAGCGATCGTTGTATGAAATTCAATATCCTTCATCGTGTGATTTTCTCCATTATTTAATAAATTTTCAACATCATCGCATAAAGCGGTGATTTTTTTAATATCTTCATCTGTTGCGTGAGTTGCCGCCATAGCAGCAATTGATGGTTCTAAAAGAAAACGCACTTCTAACAGGTCATGTACTAGTTTTTCTTTATCTCCAATAAATAAAAATCCAAGCGGATCTTCCACCATACCAGGAGAAGAAGCAACATAAGTTCCAGATCCCTGTCGGATCGTTACGATGTTTCTGGAAGCTAGAAGTTTCATTGCTTCGCGAATAGAACTTCTTCCTGCATCTAGACGTTTGGATAGGATAGATTCATTTGGAAGTTTATCTCCAGGTTGTAAATTTTCTTCTAAGATCAGCGAAATAATGTCTTCTGAGATTTTCTGGGGAAGACTTTTTTCTTCTGATGCAAAATTCATCATATGACTTACTCCATTTCTACTAATAATATATTCTTAATCATATGATAATGGCTTTCAAATAAATTGTCAAAATGTGATAATGCACAAAAAACATCAGATGAATTTGTGCAATTTTACGGTATTGCATTTTTTGAAAGAAGAAAATATAATAAAATCATCAGATGAATTACGGATAAAATATGATAAAAAACAATATTTTTAAACAAAACAATATAAAAAGGTCAGATGAATTAAAAATAAACGAATAAAACATCTGATGAATTAAGGAGGAAATGAGAATGGAGACAACGACATTTATGGCAGATCCAACAAGACTGATGATAGCTGCAGCAGTTGGAATCGTATGCCTTTTGGTACTGATCATTAAATTTAAATTGCATCCAGTCATTTCGATGATGATTTCAGCGATCATTATCGGAGTTGGAGCGGGGATGCCGCTTACAATGATTTCGGATACGGTAGAGAAGGGTGTTGGAAAGACACTACAGGGAATCGCACTCCTGGTTGGACTGGGTTCCATGTTTGGAGGAATTCTTGAAGTCAGTGGAGGGGCACAAAAGATAGCACAAACACTGATCGATAAATTTGGACAGAAAAAAGCTGGATGGGCACTCGGTCTTACAGGACTGGTGATCGGAACGACAGTATTTTTTGAAGCAGGTGTTGTAGTTTTGATCCCGCTTGCATTCAGCGTAGCAAAACAGACAAGAAAATCAACGTTATATTATGCAATTCCTTTATTATCAGGACTTGCTAGTGGATATGCATTTGTACCACCATCTGCAGGATCTGTACTGGTGGCGAATGCTTTAGGTGTCAATCTGGGCACTATGATCATGGTTGGAGTACCAACAGCACTCGTGTGCATGCTGGTTTCTGGCGTAATCTGGGGAACCTTTATAGGAAATAAGATGTTTACAAAACTTCCGGCAAATGTCGAAGAAATTCACGATGACGGCAAAGAACTTCCATCATTCGGGTTGGTTTTAGGAGTGATCCTCATCCCACTTATTTTAATCCTACTAAGTACAATTTCAAAATACATGCCGATTCCTGGAAGTGTACAAAATATTTTAGGGTTCCTCGGAAAACCATTTTTAGCATTAACGATCGCAACACTTGCGGCAATGTATTTTTTAGGAATCCGAAGAGGATTTACAGGAGAACAATTAAAGAAGATTTTAGACCATTCATTAAGACCAGTTGGAATGATACTTTTAGTAATCGCCAGTGGTGGAGTGATTCGTTGGATGTTACAGGACTCAGGTCTTGGAACGATCATCGGACCTGCATTGGAGAAGAGTGGACTGCCATTGATCTTGATCGCATTTTTGATCGCATTGTTAGTCAGAGCTTCCGTAGGAAGTTCCATCGTGGCAATGACAATGGCATCTGGAGTTATGGCAACAATGCCAGCCGTGATGGCAACCAGTATGTTATATCGTGCAGCGATGTGCTGTGCGATCTGTGGAGGAGCCACTGCATTAAGTCATGTGAATGATGCTGGTTTCTGGCTGGTTGGAACATTCCTTGAGATTGATGAGAAAACAACGTTAAAATCTTGGACGATCATGGAAACTTTGATTGGAATCACAAGTTTGATCGTTGCGTTGATCGTTTCAATTTTTGCTTAGGAGGCGATAAAGGATGAGAATACCAGTTTGTATAAAAAGTATGAGAGATACAAAACATCTGGTTCAGGCAGCAGGAAGCTGTGAGAAAGATGTAGATCTGATCTGTGGAAGATATGTAGTAAATGCAAAATCAATGCTTGGTGTATTTAGCCTTCCAAGGTTTGATCGGATTGAAATAAATGTAGATGAAACTGATTTTGAACATATGAAACAGAAGTTACAAAAATATGGGTTGATTCAAAAATAAAAATTACAGGAGGAAAACAGATATGAAATTAAAGAGTCAGGAAATGAGAAAACTTGCACCAGAGTTAGATCCATTACGAATTGGAACAGGTTGGACAAAAGAAGATCTAGATAAAGTTCAGGTAATGGTAGAAAGTACATATGGAGACAGTCATCCTGGAAGTGGACATTTAAATATTTTAGTTGAAGAAGTAAGAAAAGGAATTGCAGAAGAAGGAGGTTTTGGAGCTCGTTATTATTGCACAGATATCTGTGATGGAGAAAGTCAGGGAACTGATGGAATCAATTATAGTCTTGCAAGCCGAGAGATCATTGCCAATATGATCGAGATTCATGCAAATGCAACACCATTTGATGCAGGAGTTTATCTTTCAAGTTGTGACAAAGGAGTTCCAGGAAATCTGATGGGAATGTTTAGAGTCAATGTTCCATCTGTCTTTGTACCAGGTGGAACAATGAATGCGGGACCAGATATGCTGACATTAGAGCAGCTTGGAATGTACAGTGCCAAATTTGAACGTGGAGAAATTAATGAAGAGAAATTAGACTGGGCAAAATGCAATGCTTGTCCTAGCTGTGGGGCATGTTCCTTCATTGGAACAGCATCTACAATGCAGATCATGGCAGAAGCACTTGGACTTACATTACCAGGAAGTGCATTGATGCCAGCAACAAGCCCAGACCTTCTTGCATTTGCAAGAGAAGCAGGACGCCAGTCAGTAAGGCTTGCACAAATGGAAAATATGAAACCATCTGATATCGTTACGATGGACAGTTTTGAAAATGCGATCCTTGTACATGCGGCGATCTCAGGAAGTACAAATTGTCTGCTGCATCTTCCAGCAATTGCTCATGAACTTGGAATTGAGATCACAGGAGATACATTTGACAGACTTCACAGAAACGCAAGATATCTATTAGATGTTCGCCCAGCAGGATGTTGGCCAGCAGAATGTTTCTATTATGCAGGCGGGGTTCCAGCGATCATGGAAGAGATCAAAGATTATCTGCATCTTGATGTTATGACAGTGACAGGAAAAACATTAGGAGAAAATCTAAAAGAATTAAAAGAAAATGGATTCTATGAAAAATGTGATAAATGGCTGCAGGAATTTAATAAACGTTATGGAGTGAACGTAACAAAAGAAGACATTATCCGTCCATATGATAAAGCAATCGGAACAGATGGAAGTATTGCTGTTTTACGTGGAAATCTTGCACCAGAAGGAGCTGTGATCAAACATACAGCATGTCCAAAAGAAATGTTTAAATCTGTCTTGAGAGCCAGACCATTTGACAGTGAAGAAGAATGTTTAGATGCTGTCTTAAAACATAAAGTACAAAAAGGTGATGCAGTCTTTATCCGATATGAAGGACCAAAAGGAAGTGGAATGCCAGAAATGTTTTACACATCCGAAGCAATCAGCAGCGATGAAGAATTAGGAAAGAGTATTGCACTGATCACAGATGGACGTTTCTCAGGAGCATCTACAGGACCAGTGATCGGACACTGCAGTCCAGAAGCTGTAGATGGAGGACCAATCGCATTAGTTGAAGAAGGCGATTTAATTGAAATCGATGTTATGGGAAGAAAATTAAATATCATTGGTATCAATGGTGAACGTAAAACAAAGGAAGAGATTGATGAAATCTTAAAAGAAAGAAGAAAGAATTGGAAACCAAGAAAACCAAAATATGAAAAAGGTGTATTAAGATTATTTAGTCAGCATGCAGCCAGCACAATGAAGGGAGCCTATCTGGAGTATTAATTATGAAGAAAGAGAAATTTATAACGATCGGTGAGATCATGCTTCGACTGACTCCACCAGATTATGAAAAGATTCGTACAACAAATATATTTGAAGCAAGATATGGAGGGAGTGAAGCTAATGTAGCTCTTTCCCTTGCAAACCTTGGAATTGACGCTTCATTTTTTACAGTTGTTCCAGATAACAGTTTGGGAAAAAGTGCAATCCGCATGCTAAGAAGTAATGACGTTGATTGTTCCAGTGTAAAATTTACAACAGAAGAAGAGACACCAACACATAGATTGGGGACCTATTATCTGGAAACGGGATATGGAATTCGTCCAAGTAAGGTCATTTACGATCGAAAAAACAGTGCATTTGCAGAGTATGATTTTGCTCAAACAGATCTTGGTGCAATTTTAGAAGGACATACATGGCTTCATTTAAGCGGAATTACACCAGCACTTGGAAAAAGCTGTAAAGAAATGATCCTTGTTTGTCTGAAACTTGCAAAAGAAAAAGGAATGACAGTAAGTTTTGATGGTAATTTCCGAAGCACATTATGGGATTGGGAAGAAGCAAGAGACTTTTGTACAATGTGTCTCCCATATATAGATGTTTTATTTGGAATCGAGCCATATCATTTATGGAAAGATGAGCAGGATCATCAGGCAGGAGACGTCAAAGACGGAGTGCCATTCCATCCAGATTTCAAACAGCAAGAAGAGGTATTTCAGGAGTTTGTAAAACGTTATCCAAATATCAAATGTATTGCAAGACATGTCAGATATGCACATAGCTGCAGTGAAAATAGTCTGATGGCATACCTTTGGTATGATGGAAAAACGTATGAAAGCCAGAAGTTAAGATTTCATATCTTAGACCGCGTTGGTGGAGGAGATGCTTTTGTCAGTGGAATCATTTATGCATTAATGAATGAATACAAACCACAGGATATCGCGGATTTCGGCGTTGCTGCAAGTGCAGTGAAACATACAATTCATGGAGATGGAAACATTACAGATGATATTTCATTGATTGAGCATATCATGCAGATGAATTTTGATATTAAAAGATAGGAAGGAAATGAAAGAAATGAGTTATATCGCAGATAAATTTGAAGAATTAGGTGTTGTACCAGTTGTAGTATTAGAAAATACTAAAGATGCACTTCCTCTTGCAAAAGCATTGATGGAAGGTGGACTTCCATGTGCAGAAGTTACATTTAGAACAGAAGCAGCACAGGAATCCATTCGTCTTATGGCACAGGAATATCCAGATATGTTAGTTGGAGCAGGAACAGTTCTTACAACAAAACAGGTTGATGAAGCAATTGAAGCAGGAGCAAAATTCATCGTAAGCCCAGGATTTGATCCAGAGATCGTAGACTACTGTCAGAAAAAAGGAATCGAAATCTTCCCAGGATGTGTATCTCCATCTGAAGTAGCACAGGCAGTAAAGAAAGGATTAAAAGTTGTAAAATTCTTCCCAGCAGAACAGGCAGGCGGAATTGATATGATCAAAGCGATGGCAGCTCCATACCATGAATTAAGATTTATGCCAACAGGTGGAATCAATCCGAATAACTTAGAAAAATATCTAACATTTAATAAGATTCTTTGCTGTGGAGGAAGCTGGATGGTTAAAGGAGATCTTGTGAAAGCAGGAGATTTTGATAAGATTCAAGAGTTAACAAAAGAAGCAAAAGAATTAGCAAAAAGCATTCGATAAAACATTGTAATGCACTCCATATATCGTATAGAAGAAAAGGAGCTAGTATCAAAAAACGATACCAGCTCCTTTTTCTTTATACAATCTTAATACAAGAGAACATATCCTTACACTATCTTTTTATCATAAAAGATATAATGATGATAAGATTAAAAGGTCATAAAATAATTTGAAAAAGAGGTAAGATCATATATGCCATGGAAGATTTATAAAAAAAGACATTTAACATCATTTCAGGTGATCATATTAGGGTTCGCAGGAGTGATCCTTTTTGGAGCATTGATCCTGATGCTGCCAATTTCATCGGTTCAGGGAATCATAACACCATTTCATAAAGCATTATTTACGTCAACTTCTGCAGTATGTGTGACAGGGCTTGCAGTCGTGGATACTGGAAGTTACTGGTCTGCTTTTGGACAGACAGTGATCATGTTCCTGATACAGATCGGAGGTCTGGGAGTTATAACAACAGCAACAGCCGTATTTATATTATCAGGAAGAAAAATATCGATCCTGCAGCGAAGTACGATGCAAAATGCGATCTCTGCACCGAAAGTAGGGGGCATCGTTCGATTGATGAGTTTTATTTTAAAAGGAACTTTATTGATCGAATTGATCGGTGCGTTATTCATGATGCCTGTTTTCTGTCATGATTTTGGATTACGGGGAATCTGGATGTCGATCTTTCATTCTGTATCAGCCTTTTGTAATGCAGGATTTGATCTTCTTGGAACAAAATGGCATCCATTTGTATCATTGACATCATATGCGGTAAATCCAGTGATCAACATTGTGATCATGTTACTGATCATCATTGGTGGAATTGGATTTTTTACATGGGAAGACATTTATCTTCATAAATTTCGGTTCAAACATTACCATATGCAGAGCAAGATTATTCTAACCACAACATTATGTTTGATCTTGTTACCAGCTGTTTTCTTTTTCTTTCAGGATTATGGAAATCTATCAGGGATTCACAGGTTGCTTGCATCATTGTTTCAAGCTGTGACACCGAGAACTGCAGGATTTAATACGACAGATCTTTCGATGCTGACAGGAGCATCAAAGGCAATGATGATTTTATTGATGTTGATCGGAGGTTCACCAAGTTCTACAGCAGGAGGTATGAAAACAACAACATTCGCTCTGTTACTTTTAAATGTACTGGCTACTTTTCAAAGTCGTGATGATGTGACAGCATTTGGAAGAAGAATCGATGTTGGTGTGATAAAAAATGCAGCAACGATCGCAATGATGTATTTTATCTTATTTTTTGCAGGCGGAATGACGATCAGTGTGTATGAGGGACTGCCGCTTTCAAGCTGTCTGTTTGAAGCAGCATCTGCAGTTGGAACCGTAGGTTTGACATTAGGGATCACACCAAAACTTCATATTCTGTCACAGATCATTTTGATCATACTGATGTATCTGGGACGTGTTGGCGGTTTGACGCTGATCTATGCAGTATTTTCAGATAAAAATAAACGAAAAGCAAAACTACCACTTGATAAGATTATAGTGGGATAAAAGAAAGAGGGAATTGATGATGAAGAATATTTTATTGATCGGACTTGGACGTTTTGGAAAACATATAGCGATACAGTCAAGTCAGCTTGGACATGAGATCATGGCAGTTGATCTGGATGAGGAAAGAGTGAATGACGCACTTCCATATGTTACGAATGCACAGATCGGGGACAGTACGAATGAGGAATTTTTAAAATCTCTGGGGATTGCAAATTATGATATCTGTTTTGTTACGATCGGTGGGAATTTTCAAAATTCGTTGGAAACCACCTGTCTGTTAAAAGAACTTGGAGGCAAAATGGTTATTTCCAGAGCTGAACGAGATGTACAGGAAAAATTCCTCTTACGAAATGGAGCCGATAAGGTAGTCTATCCAGAAAAAATGGTGGCAAAATGGGCAACGATCCGTTATACCGATGATCATATTCTTGATTATATGGAAGTCGATGCCTCACATGCGATCTTTGAGGTAGAGGTTCCGAAGGAATGGATTGGAAAGACAGTGGGAAAACTTGATATTAGAAAAAAATATGATATTAACATTATGGCAGTAAAAGATGATGGAAAAGTAAGTATGGCGATATCTGCGGATACCTGTTTTAAGGAAGATGTTACATTATTGGTATTAGGAGAATATAAAGCGATCAAAAAGTGTTTTTGTATCTGATGTCATGAAAAAGAGGTGAGAGCTTATGTCAGATTTCATTTTAGCATTGGCGGTAATACTGATGTTTGCATTTGTGTTATTCTTTTTGAAAAAAGTTAATTATTTTCTTGGAGAAAATCGGAAAGTAATTGACAGGGAGCAAGATGATGACGATGATTGATGTGTTTATGGATTATTATTGACAATCGTGATATAATGCATCCGATAAGGAAAGGGGGCCAAGATGAGCACAGGAGAATTTGTACAGCTGAACAAAGAAAACGAACACATTCTTGTTTGTCTTTCTTCTTCACCATCGAATGAAAAGATCATACGTACAGCAGCAAAAATGGCAAGAGATATGCGGGCACGTTTTACGGCATTGTATGTACAGACAGGAAAAAGAGAAAGAGAATCGGACAAAAGAAGACTGGAAGCTCATGTACAATTTGCAAAGGAATCTGGTGCGGAAATCGTAATGACACATGGGGAAAATGTTCCGGTACAGATCGCGGAATATGCACATTTATCAAATGTCACAAAAATCGTGATCGGACAAAGCAGTGCAAAGAGAAATCACTTTTTCAGCAAACAGACATTAACAGAGAAGTTGATCGAGGCTGTTCCTGATATTGATATCCACATTATTCCAGATGCGATGAACTTAGATAATTATCGAAAACCGCATGGAGCGGTTTATGTAGGAAAGCCTACGATGAAAGACAGTTTATTGACATTATTTATATTTGCAGTTTGTACGTTGATCGGTCTATTCATCCAGAAACTTCAATTTACAGATACAAACATCGTTACAATTTATATTTTGGGTGTTTTATTAACGTCAATCCTTACAGATGGATATTTATACAGCATTGGAGGTTCTGTCTTAAGTGTATTTTTGTTCTGCTTTTTCCTTACGGAACCAAGAATGTCATTTCAGACATATGCAGTTGGATATCCGGTAACTTTTGTGATCATGTTAATATCTTCTGTCATTACTGGAACACTTGCAGCAAAATTAAAAACACATGCAAGGCTTTCAGCACAATCTGCATTTCGTACACAGATTTTATTTGACACAGACCGGTTACTTCAAAAAGCAAAAAACGATACGGATATTTTAAGTATTACATGTACACAGCTTATCAAATTATTAGACCGCAGTATTGTAGCATATGTTGTGGAAGACGATGAATTGTCAGCACCACATATATTTTCGAATAAAAAGAAAGAACAGACAGAAGATTTATTGACAAGCAGGGAGCAGGAGATCGCAAAATGGGTGTATGAAAACAAGCAGCGTGCTGGAGCAACGACCGAACGTTTTAAAGATGCACAGTGTCTATACCTTGCCATTTGTATTGAGGATAATGTGTATGGTGTGATCGCAATACCAGTTGACGAATATACATTAGATTCCTTCGAATATAGTATCTTACTTTCTGTGATCAATGAATGTGCACTTGCCATGGAAAATAAAAAGAATATCATGGAGAAAGAAAAAATCTCCGTTCTTGCCAAAAATGAACAGTTAAGAGCAGATCTGCTTCGTGCGATCTCACATGATCTAAGAACACCACTTTGTTCCATTTCTGGGAATGCAGACATGCTGTTAAATAGTGGAGAACGTCTTGATGATATAACAAAACATCAGATTTATACAGATATTTATGATGATTCAGAATGGTTGATCAATATCGTTGAAAATTTATTATCGATCACAAGATTAAATGATGGAAGATTAAAACTGAAATTTACAGATCAATTATTAGATGAGGTGATCGCGGAATCATTGCGGCATATCAGCAGGAAACATGAAGAGTATCAGATCGTTACAGAATGCGATGAATTGATACTTGCACATATGGATGTGCGGCTGATCCTGCAAGTGTTGATCAATCTGGTCGATAATGCAATTAAATATACACCGAAAGGATCTACAATCCGCATTTGTGCCATGAATGAAAATGGAAAAGCAAAGATTCAAGTAGAAGATAACGGCCCTGGAATTTGTGATGAAATGAAGCCGCATATATTTGAAATGTTTTATACAGGGAAAAATACGATCGCAGACAGCCATCGAAGTCTTGGTTTAGGTTTGGCACTTTGCCGTTCGATCATAGAGGTGCATAACGGGAAACTGGTGTTGGAGGACAATATACCACATGGTTGTATTTTTTCTTTTACACTGCCATTAAGTGAGGTTACATTAAATGAATAAAGCATTAATTTTAGTCGTGGAGGATGACCGGCCAATCCGTAATCTGATCGTGACAACATTAAAAACACATGATTATAAATATATTACAGCAGAGAATGGAAGTTCAGCTATTTTAGAGGCATCTTCTCATAAACCAGAGATCATTTTATTAGATCTTGGATTGCCTGATATGGAAGGTGTGGATGTGATCAAAAAAGTAAGAACATGGTCTAACGTACCAATTATCGTTATCAGTGCAAGAAGTGAAGATGTAGATAAAATAGAAGCACTGGATGCAGGAGCAGATGATTATATCACAAAACCATTTTCAGTTGATGAACTGCTTGCAAGGATCAGGGTTACACAGCGCCGATTAGCATTGATCCAGTCAGGCGAGGAACAAGAACAAGCAGTCTTTGTAAATGGAGAGTTAAAGATCGACTATACAGCAGGATCTACATATTTAAAAGATAAAGAACTGCATTTAACACCAATCGAATATAAATTATTATGTTTGCTGTCTCATAATGTTGGAAAAGTATTGACTCACACTTATATTACGCAACAGATCTGGGGCAGTTCACTGGAAAATGATGTTGCATCACTTAGAGTGTTTATGGCAACATTACGGAAGAAATTACAGCCAGATAAAGATGGCATGCAGTATATACAGACACATATAGGTATTGGATATCGGATGCTTAAGATATAGTTAATAAAGAGTGTCTGCATCATTAAGTGATGCAGACACTCTTTTAGATCCCAATATATGAAAACGCCCAAAAGAGGCAAAAAAGAGATTGATTTATTACCTACTATTTAAAAATGTGTTCTGAAGGAATTTTTACGCACAACCTCCGCATGCAGCACATGCAGAAGGAGTTGCAGCGCAGCCTCCCTGGGCGGTTTCTCTTAGTTCAGCTGGCAGTCGTTTACCAACGATATACATTGCGTTTAACATTTCGTCAAACGGGATGAGCTGATGGATTCCAGATAAAGAAATCTCAGCTGCGATGATTGCATTTGCAACACCTGCGGCATTACGGTTCTGGCATGGATATTCCACCAACCCGCCAACGGGGTCACAAACAAGACCTAACATATTCATTAAAACGGTAGAGGCAGCTCCAAGACATTGTTCTGGATCACCGCCAAGCAGTTCGACAATGGCAGAAGCAGCCATCGCAGAAGCAACACCGACTTCCGCCTGACATCCGCCGACAGCACCTGCAACCGTTGCATTTCTCATAGCAAGATATCCGATCGCACTGGCATTAAACAGTGCCTGAATGATCTGTTCATCATCTAATTTATGAACTTCCTGAAGCCCAAGTAAAAGTCCAGGAACGATTCCGGCAGACCCTGCGGTTGGGGATGCTACGATCAACCCCATGGATGCATTCGTCTCAAGAGTCGCCATCGCATAGATCATACTTTTTTCTAACAGATCACCACAGATTCCAATTCCAGAATGATACCGGGAAGCAATCTTCTTTGCCTCGCCACCGATCAGTCCACCCATGGAACGAACCGGTTCTTTGATCGGAGTAAAAGCAGCATTTTTCATGATCTCAAGAACTCTTGCCATTGCATCATGAACCGTATCAGCTTCTTTTTCCCCTTCTACGATCTCACGCTGTCTCATCACTTCGGAGATTGGAAGATCATGTTTTTTACATAAATCAAGCAATTCATTTGCGTTTTTAAAATCCATAATATTTCAGTCTCCTTTCTACAGCTGAATGATCATAACATCTGAGACATTTGGGCTTTTCCTAATCTCCTCCGCGATGTTTTCAGGAAGAAGCCCATCGGATTCAACGATAGAATAAGCTGTATTTCCTTTAGATTCTCTGAAAAGACGCATAAAAGCGATATTAACACCCTGATCACTCAGACATTTTGTGATATAAGTAACAACGCCAGGTTTATCTTTCTGGATCACGATCAAGGTACTGTATTCCCCAGTAAAATCAACTTCTACATCATTGATACGGCAGATTCTGGCTTTTCCACCGCCTAAAGATTCCCCACGGATCATGATGTGATCTCCGTTTTCATTTGCCATTAAGATATCCACTGTATTTGGATGGACATCAGTTTCTATTTCATTTGGTACAAAAGAGAAATCAAGTCCAATGTCTTTTGCAATCTCGAAAGAATCACGGATTCTCATATCATCGGTTCCAAATCCCATGATCCCACCTAATAAGGCACGATCCGTTCCGTGTCCATGATAAGTTTTTGCAAAAGATCCATAGAGTGTAAACTGAACTTTTTTCAGTGTACCATTTAACATTTTTCTTGCGAGAAATGCGATCCTTGCAGCTCCGGCTGTGTGGGAGCTTGAGGGACCAATCATATTTGGCCCCATAACATCAAATGCACTGATAAAAGACATAAATTAAGCCTCCACTGTATCTTCTTTTAAAATAAATTTCTTGTAAATAGAATCTACAACGATTCCGATCGCATTATCTCCGGAAATGTTACATGCAGTTCCGAAAGAATCCTGTGTGATATAAAGTGCGACCATTAAAGCACAGATCGGTCCGTTTGTATCTCCTGCTGTTGTACCAAATACCATGTAAAGGAAAGGCAATGCAGTCATGATAGATCCACCTGGAGCTCCAGGAGAAGCGACCATTGCAACACCAAGTGTCATAATAAATGGAATAACAGTTGCAAGGCTGATCGGTAACTGATTCATCAAACATACAGCAGTTGCACATGCTGTGATCGTGATCATAGAACCTGCCATGTGGATATTGGCACAAAGAGGCACTACAAAGTTACGGATCTGAGCACTGACACCGTCATTTTTTGCACATTCCAGATTGACAGGAATTGTAGCAGCAGAAGACTGAGTTCCTAAAGCTGTAGTATAACCAGGAACCTGATTTTTAATAAGAGAGAAAGGATTCTTTTTGCTGACAGAACCTGCAATTATAAACTGGATTGTGATACATACAAAGTGCATGATGATCACTACAAGGAATACTTTCCATAAGATTCCAAGGATTGCAAATGTTTTTCCTGATTTCGTCATATCAGTAAATGTACCGCAGATATATAATGGCAATAAAGGAATGATCGTTTTGTGCAGTACTTTATCGATGATCGTTGAGAAATCGCTCATTCCGTTGTAAAGGCTGTTTCCGATCTCTTTACTTTTCATTGTGGATAAGCATAATCCTAAAATGAAAGCAAGAACAACAGCAGATAATGTATCAAACAGCGGTGTGATCGTCAGTGAAAAATAAGGTTTCAGTGACGCATCAGCAGTCGCAGCAATCTGATCTAATGCCCCAGAAGTCATAAAGTGTGGGAACAGATTGGATGATACAAGGTAAGAAGCTGTACCAGCAAGTAAAGTTGAACCATAAGCAAGAGCAACGGTAATTAAAAGCAGCTGTCCAGCACCCTGTGACAGATCAGCGATTCCCATGGTTACATAAGCAAGGATCATCAGTGGAATGATGAATTTTAAGTAGGTACTGAAGAATCCAGACAGTGTTACAACAAAGCGGCAGAATCCAGTTGGAAGGAACTGTCCAAACAGGATACCAATAATGATGGCAATAATGAGTTTTGGTACCAGACCAAGTTTAAATTTTTTCTTTTCCATTTTTAATTACTCCTCTAAAAGCATAATCACATATCATCGTAGTTTGTTTAATGTGCACAAAAAATGTTTGACGTCTTTATGTTTGTATTGTATCATCCACGTATAGATGAATCAAATTCATAGATTTAATGATAACATTGAAAATTATTCATAATAGTACAAAGGAGAAAAAATGGAATTCCGTCAAATACAGACATTTATGCAGATAGCACAAGTGAAGAATTTCTCAAAAACCGCAGAATTACTAGGTTATTCGCAATCTGCCGTGACAGTACAGATCCGTCAGTTAGAAACAGAATTGGGAGTGCGGTTATTTGACCGTACAGGAAAAAAAGTGATACTCACACCGAAAGGAAAAGAATTTTTAATACATGCAAATAAGATCATTGATGAAATGCACAAGGCAAAAGATGCAATGAATGATACTGCAGAGTTAAAAAATCCATTACATATCGGAACGATTGAATCACTCTGCACTGTCAAATTGCAGGAAATCGTACAGCGGTTTCGGAAAGAACATCCACAGGTTAGAATTCAGATCACGATTGGTTCTCCAGAACGCCTGATCCAGAAGATGGAACACAATGAACTCGATGTCATTTATATTCTGGACACACCAAGATGGAATAAAAACTGGGTGAAAGTCATGGAAAAAGCGGAGCCTGTGATCTTTGTGTCTGCACCAAATTATAAGTTAGCAGGGAAAAAGAATATAGGGGTTGAGGAAATCTTAAATGCACCGTTTTATCTAACAGAACGAAATGCAAACTACAGACAGGCATTAGAACAGGAATTAGCTCTGCATAAACAGACATTATTGCCAGTACTTGAATGCAGTGATACCGCGTTTATCAAGAAGATGCTAAAGACAGGAAAAGGGCTTTCTTATCTCCCATTATTTGTTGTAGAAGAGGATATTGAAGAAGGGAAGATCGCAAAATTAGATGTGAAAGATATTGATATTACAATGTATCGACAAGTGTTTTATCATGCAAATAAATATATGACAAAAGAAATGGAGAAATTTGTGGAGTACTGCAGGTTGTGATTTGTTGGTTGGATAACATGTTAGAAATAAAATTTTAAAAAAATTAGCACTCACCTCTTGACAGTGCTAATAATAGGTGTTATAGTACAACTAGAGCAAGAGGGAAGGGCTTAAGAGAGAAGCCAAAGAACCGAAGGCTCCATAAGATACAACAAGTCATATTGAGAACTTCTCAATATGCTTCACATAAAAGGCAAGTGTCAGGAATTACCCTGACACGCCCAAACATTATTATAAAGAAAAAGGAGAGATGACTTATGATGATGATGCCTAGTATTTTTGGAGGAAACTTATTTAACGACGACTGGATGGATTTTTCTTTCCCAGATATTGATAAAGAACTGTATGGTAAACACGCAAAGAACTTAATGAAGACTGATGTGAAGGAAAAAGACGGAAACTACGAAGTAGCGATCGACCTTCCAGGATTTAAGAAAGATGAGATAACAGCTGAACTGAAAGACGGATATTTAACGATCAGTGCAGCAAAAGGATTAGATAAAGACGAGAAAGATAAAGAAGGTAAATATATCCGTCGTGAACGTTACGCAGGAAACATGAGCAGAAGCTTCTATGTTGGCAAAGATATCACAGAGAAAGATATCCACGGTAAATACGAGAATGGTATTCTGATGCTGGATATTCCGAAGAAAGCTCCGGAGAAGAAAGTAGAAGAAAAGAAATTCGTTACGATTGAAGGATAAAAGAACTTTCCCCGGGATGATCAGATTCCCGGGGAATCTTTCTATCTATTTGAGAATGAAAGGAAAAGAAGGTGAAACGAAATGGCAGCAAAACGTGATTTATATGAAGTTCTTGGAATCAGTAAAACTGCAGATGAAAAAACGATCAAGAAAGCATATCGGAAACTGGCAAAGAAATATCATCCAGATATGAATCCTGGAGATAAAACAGCAGAACAGAAATTCAAAGAAGCGACCGATGCTTATAATATATTAAGTGATCCAGAGAAGAGAAAATTATATGATCAATATGGTCATGCTGCCTTTGACGGAACCGGAGCAGAATCTGAGTTCTATAAGAATTACCAAAACTATGGTGGTGCTCATGGAGGATATCAGGAATTCCACTTTGAAGGTGGAGATGGCGATGATATCTTTGGTGACATCTTTGGAAGTATGTTCGGTGGCGGAAGAAACAACAAAGGATTCCATCGAAGCAGTTTCCATCAAGGAGGTTTTGGCTCTTCTGATGGATTTGGAGGTGGTGGATTCGGAAGTGGATCCTTCAGACAGAAAGGTTCCGACGCACACGCAGATATCTCTATTAGTTTTGATGAAGCGGTTACGGGCTGCGATAAAGTCATTCATTTGCAAGATCAAAATGGTGCGATGCAGTCATTACAGGTTCATATACCAGCCGGAATTGATACAGGAAAAAGTGTCCGCTTAAGAGGAAAAGGAAATCCAGGAATCGGAGGCGGTGAAGCAGGTGATTTATTCCTGAAAGTAACAGTCGGTGAGAAACAAGGATTTGAGCGAAAAGGAAATGATGTGTATACAACGATCAATGTTCCATTTAGCACAGCCGTTTGTGGAGGTGAAGCAGTGATCAAGACATTATATGGAAATGTTATCTGTAAGATCAAAGAAGGAACTCAGTCAGGATCTAAGATCAGACTGCGTGGAAAAGGAATGCCGCTTATGAAGAATCCATCTCAGAAGGGAGATCAATACGCAGTTGTTCAGATTCAGGTTCCAAGAAATGTCTCCCAGCAGGCAAAAAACAAATTAAAAGAATTCGAAGCACTTTGTGGTCAAAGAGGAAATGCCTCTTATTAAGCATGAAACTTCTTGATAATAGATAAAAAAGGTTGTTATTTGGAGACAAAAAAACAGATAACAGCCTTTTTTGCCTTTATAAATTGTGTCAAATAAGGTACAATAAAACCACATATGAAAGAAGGTGGGACGAGATGGACGTATCAGAGAAAATGAAATATAAATTAGCAAATGCAATGAAAGAGTTGTTGGTGCATACGCCAGTAGATAAGATTACAGTGAAACAGATTGTAGATCAGTGCGATGTAACTCGTCCAACCTTTTATCGGCATTTTAAGGATAAATATGATCTGATCAACTGGTATTTTGATGTATTGGCTCAGATGTCGTTTAAACAGATGGGTATCAGTCTGACATTAAGAGAAGGGCTGCTCAAGAAATTTGAATTCATCAAAGGTGAAGGACAATTTTTCGCAGCAGCTTTTTCGAGCGAGAGTCAGAACTGTCTGATGGAGTATGATTATCAGTGCATTTATCAATTCTATTGTGATATCATTCACAAACAGGGAGTTGATAAAATTCCAGAAGAATTAGAATTCTTGTTGAGAATGTATTGCCGAGGTTCAATTGCCATGACTGTAGAATGGGCGACAACAGGAATGAAGATGTCGCCGGAACAGCTCGCAGATCAGCTGATCGATGCGATGCCTCCAAAGCTATATGATCTGTTCAAAGATATATAAAGATAACAAAATGTTACACTTTTGATGAAGTGTAACATTTTTTACATTTTGCCAAATGTGTAACTTGTATTTGTGAAAAAACAATTTTATACTGAAGATAGTTAAAAAAATGTCAATATAAAAGGAGTGTATAAAATGGTAAATCGTATCGTATTAAATGAAACATCTTATCACGGAGCAGGAGCAATTCAGGAGATCGCAACAGAAGCAACAAAACGTGGATTCAAAAAAGCGTTTGTTTGTTCTGATCCAGATCTTGTAAAATTCGGAGTTACAAAGAAGGTAACAGATGTATTAGATAATGCAGGACTTGCATATGAAGTATATTCACAGATCAAACCAAATCCAACGATAGAAAACGTACAGACAGGAGTTGCAGCATTTAAGGCAGCAGGAGCTGATTACCTGATCGCTATCGGTGGTGGATCTTCTATGGATACAGCAAAAGCTGTTGGAATCATCATCAACAACCCAGAATTTGAAGATGTGAGAAGCTTAGAGGGAGTTGCAGATACTAAGAAACCTTGCGTACCAATCATCGCAGTTCCAACAACAGCCGGAACAGCTGCAGAAGTAACGATCAACTACGTTATCACAGACGTTGAAAAGAAACGTAAATTCGTATGCGTAGACCCTCATGATATTCCAGTGATCGCAGTGATCGACCCAGAAATGATGTCTTCTATGCCAAAAGGGTTAACAGCAGCAACAGGTATGGATGCATTAACACATGCCATCGAAGGATACACAACAAAAGCAGCTTGGGAAATGACAGATATGTTCCATATCAAAGCCATCGAACTGATCTCTGACAGCTTAAGAGGAGCTGTTGAGAATACACCAGAAGGAAGAGAAGGAATGGCAATGGGACAGTACATTGCAGGAATGGGATTCTCAAATGTAGGACTTGGAATCGTACATTCTATGGCTCATGCATTAGGTGCAGTTTATGATACACCTCATGGAGTAGCGAATGCGATCTTACTTCCAACAGTTATGGAATACAATGCAGATGCAACAGGAGATAAATACAAATATATCGCAAAAGCAATGGGTGTAAAAGGTGTCGAAGATATGACACAGGAAGAATACAGAAAAGCAGCCGTTGATGCGGTTAAAAAATTATCAGCAGATGTCGGAATACCAGCAGACTTAAAAGAAATCGTGAAAGAAGAAGATATCCAGTTCTTAGCAGAATCTGCTTATGCAGACGCATGTGCACCTGGAAACCCTAAGGATGCAAGTGTTGAGGATATTATTGGATTGTATAAATCTTTACTGTAATATTTAAAAATGCGATAGAGTATAAAGTATAAAATGTAAGGTAGCAGATTCCAATTTCGTCGGAAAAGGAATCTGCTACCTTTTTTACTTTATAGGAAAGTTCGCCTTTGGCTCCTTTCCAAAAGAAAAATAG